>SMVA01067547.1_pt1 | contig 26635 bp, 25 predicted proteins | sample 2456451 | NCBI WGS metagenome assembly SMVA01 (sample SAMN11095933, study PRJNA526329) | marine sediment metagenome | biome: Marine sediment; feature: Surficial sediment; material: Deep marine sediment; isolation source: Hadal surficial sediment | place: Pacific Ocean | collected 2014-05 | depth... | reverse complement strand
TGACCTGGTCTTTACTCATCGCTTCAATTCTCTCTGCAAATTTAAAAAGGTCATCGTAAGGCCTGCCTATATGATCAAAGTATAGAAGCTGACCAAGGTATGCCTCTAGGTTTTCAAATCTAAAGAAGTGTCCTCCGGCCAGATGACCTTGGGCCCTCTTTAAGATCTCTAACTTAAAATCACCCTTGGAGGTATAACCGATGGTATTTTGAACCACCTCTATCAGTTCTTTAACCGAAGAGTTTTTGGTGGAAGTATAAATCCCCGAGCGACCATAATCCTTTTGTCTTGAAGCAAAGGCGCTTATTCCATAGGTAAGACCTCTTTTAACTCTCACTTCTCTCATTAGACGGGAAGTAAAACCTCCTCCTAAAAACCCGGACGATAAGGTCATTAGCTCTTCATCACCAATTTCATTATAGTTTAGAAACCTACCGATTCTAATATGTGCCTGATTGGCGTTTGGTACGGTAATTAAATAGAACTGAGGACCTTTCACCTTTTTGGTCTTATAACTAACATTGCGAACAAAACTGCCAGTTTTCTGAGTCCATCCACATTCCTCATTAATAATTTTTTTAATATTTAAAACACCAGAAGGACCTGCCAAATAAATCTTTTTCTTCACCTTTTCATTAAAATATTTGAGTTTAGTGCGCAGTCCCCTCTGATTTATATTTTTGAGGTCTTTAAGCTTCCCTCCGCTGGGATATCCATAAGGGGTTCCCTGCAAAGAAATTTCGCGAAAGGCCCTATTAGCAAGACTTCCAGGGGCGGCAACCATGTTATTGAGCGAGTTTTTCAACCTGGCCAATTCTTTTTTAATCTCCCTTCTTGGAAAAACGGCATCATCAAAGAGATGGCAGATTTTTTTCATGGTAGGAATAATATCTTTTAAAAGTCCTGAAACTGAGTAGGATGAAAACTCATGATAAACTGAGGCAGATCTTCTAACCCCATAATAATCAAGAGCATCATTTATTAGTTTCCGGTTAAACCTTCTTGTTCCCGTATCAATAAGGGAAAACATGGCATTGGTTTCCCCTCTTCTAGAAGAGACGTCACTCAAGGAGCCATCAGCAAAATAAAAGTTAACTGAGTAGGTGGGAAACCTTTCATCTTTTAGCCAGATGACCTCTATTCCCTCCCAATTAAGCTTTTTGATTTTACCTCTCAGGTCTGCAGTATATCCCGGGGAGGTAAAAAGAAATATTGCTAGAAGTATTAGATATCTTTTCATGCTTGCTCCGAGAGTTAAGATTTTTTATTTCGATGTTTGTTCCAAACTGAAAGAAAAATCCCATGATTTTTCTTAAAGAGGGTTTCACAGGCGTTTCTAACATCCTTAACTGTCATTGAGTTATAAATCCCTAGTTCCTTTTTATAATAATTGTAATCACCAAAAAAGTTCTCTCTAAAACCTAAAAACTTAGCAACTCCGGCATTGGATTGCAGTTGCTGATAATAAGCGATCATGTACTGATTTTTAGTCTTTTGCAGGGCCCGTTCAGTAATTCCATCACGACAAAACTTTTTAGAATCACGAGTTAGTCTTCTTTTAAACTTTCTAAGATTTGTTTTTTTAAGCAAATGGCCCGATATAAAAAAGACCCCATTGTGTTTTAAAGTATAATTTGAAACACCAATCCTGGTTAGAAAGGGTTTTTTATTTTGAACATATATTTGATTTAAATAGGAACTCTCCCCATCTCCTAAGATGGAAGAAAGCATATCTAATACGAAGGCCTCCCTTTTCCCCATTGGATAGCTTGGGTAGGCCAAAATAAACTGGGGCGTGGGCGAATTGGCATAAATCTTCACCTCTTGCGGATACTTCGCCTTATGGGAATAGAGTTTGGGATTATCTAAAGCGACCTTGGTCATCTTTAGGTTTTTGCTGGCGCTAAGACCTCCGTAATATTTTTTCACTATATTAAGGGTGGACCTAGCATCTACATCACCGACAATAAGTAAAATCGCGTTATTGGGGGCATAGTATTTTTTAAAGTATTTATAAACTTCATTCCGGGTAATGGTTTCTACATCCTTTTTATTTCCAATGACTGATCCTCCGTAGGGAGTATCCTTAAATACCTTTTGCATCATTGTCAGATATAGTTTTCCACCAGGGGAGTTTTCATAACGTAGCTTCCTCTCCTCTAAAACTACATTTCGCTCGGATTCAAAGGTTTTTGGGTCTAAAAGGAGGTTAACGGTTCGATCGGCCTCCATATCAATGATCATCTCTAAGGATTTAACTGGTAAGTTTTCATAATAAACGGTGGAATCAAAAGTGGTAAAGGCGTTGGTAGACCCACCATTTCCCTCAATTAAGGTATCAAACCTTCCTGGCCCATATTTTTTTGCCCCTTTAAACATTAAATGTTCGAGGAAATGGGAGGCCCCGGTTTGGCCTTTTCTCTCATAACGTGCCCCGACATCATAAAAGGTGTAGTAGGAGAAGATAGGAAGATTATGATTTTCGACAATAAGAACCCGCAGGCCATTGTCTAAAGTGGTCTTAAAGACCTCAATATTGATATCTTCGCCATTTCCCGCAGATAACTTTTTATCTGTCCCAGCGCAAGATGATAATAAAAATAAAATAATTAGTAATTTTTTTTGAAACATTTCCCCCCTCCCTTTAAACTAAATAGGAGAACTGCCTTATTCTACAGGACCTTAAAATGAATACAATAACCATATTGGGCTCAGGCACCAGCACCGGAATCCCCATGCTAGGTTGCAAGTGCGAAGTTTGTAAATCCCCTAACGTGAAAAATAAACGTTTGAGATCAAGTATCTTATTGCAAGTTGGTGAAGTTAAAGTGCTGGTGGACACCACCCCTGATCTTCGAACGCAATTTTTAGATAATGATATCGATGATATTGATGCAGTGATAATAACTCATGACCATGCCGACCATCTCCATGGAATAGATGATTTGAGACCTCTTTGTTTTGAACATCCCCTATCCATCTACACCTCTTTAAAATGTGAGCAAGACATTAAGACCAGATTTCCCTATATGTTTAAGGAAAAGCACCCTGATGCGGGATCTATTCCAATGATTAATTTAGAAACAGTAGAGTTGGGCAAGCAATTTGATATTAAGGGAATTCCCTTCGAATTTTTTCTTCTCCCCCATGGGCCTTTCACCACTCTGGGATTTATGCAAGGGAGCTTTGCCTATTTAATTGACTGTAGTGATGTTCCTGAAGAGACCATGAAGCTGCTAAAAGCAAGAAACCTCGATCTATTGATTATTGACTGCGTACAAAGGCCTGCCCATAAGACACACCTAAATGTGGACAAGTGCTTCAAGTTTATTAAGGCCATCGCACCAAAACAGGCGGGACTAATCCATATGGGCCATGGCCTGGAACATAAAAAACTGGCCCAGGAGGCGGCAGATAATTTCAATTTTCCGGTTTTCCCGCTCTATGATGGATTAAAGCTCAATTACCGCTAAGCATTGGTGATATTTTGCTTTTATAAACCCACCAAAATTAATATATTGGCCGGATTAAAAATACTAAAAAAAGGTGAATAAGAATGAAGATCGGAATCCCTAAGGAAATTAAAGTATCTGAAAATCGTGTGGGAATGGTGCCAAGTGGAGTACAGCAATTAGTTCATGACGGAAATGAAGTCTATGTACAAAGCGGTGCCGGAATGGGGATCGGTCTTGCTGATGAGATCTATATCAAGGTCGGGGCCAAAATTCTTCCCACCTTGGAAGATATATTTGCCACCACTGATATGATCATCAAGGTAAAAGAGCCCCAGCCAGTAGAAATAGCTCTTTTAAGACCTCACCATATCCTCTACACCTATCTTCACCTCGCTGCTGATTTAAACCTTACCAAAGGGTTAATGGAGTCAGGCGCCACTTGTGTCGCCTATGAAACGATCCAGGTAGAAGATGGTTCTCTTCCCCTGCTTATCCCTATGTCGGAAGTTGCCGGAAGAATGGGAACTCAAGTGGGGGCCACTTATTTGCAAAATGATAAAGGTGGTAAAGGAATATTACTTGGTGGAGTACCTGGTGTACCAAGGGGAAAAGTAACAGTTATTGGTTGCGGTATCGCTGGAACCAATGCCATTAAAATGGCCATGGGACTGGGCGCTTCCGTCACCGCCATTGATATCTCTGGTAAAAGATTGGCCCAACTAGATGATCTCTTTGAGTCTCGAATCACTACTTTATTTTCCAATATGGGAAATATTGAAAAATCAGTTATCGAATCTGATCTGGTAATCGGAGCAGTCCTTATTCCTGGAGCAAAAGCTCCAAAACTTGTTACCAAAGAAATGATCGCTAAGATGCAACCGGGTTCCGTTGTTGTAGATATTGCTATTGATCAAGGTGGGAGTATTGAAACCTGCAAACCTACTACTCACGAGAATCCAACTTTTGTAGTGGATGGAGTCATTCACTATTCTGTGGCCAATATTCCAGGAGCAGTTGCTAAAACTTCTACTTATGCCTTAACTAATGCCACCTTAAAATACGCCCGTTTGATCTCCATTAAAGGGATAGATCAAGCTGCGAAAGATGATACTGCTCTTTTAAAAGGTATCAATATCTACAAAGGGGATTTGGTTTACGAGGCAGTTGCTAGAGATCACAATCTACCCTTTAGCGACCTTAAACTATAGTTTTCGAAGGACTTTATCTAGCTCATCTTTAAAGGCCTTAACCGCGAGAACCTCCTCTCCAGGAGGTTCCGAGTTCTGATCACAATTTTTGCCATCGTCATCACAGTAATTAATCCTATAACAATTATTTTTTATAAGCAGGTCAGATTTACCTCTTACGAGAATTCCTTCCACCTCGCCAGTTCTTAGATTAAAAACTGGAGATCCTGAATTCCCCTGAAAGCTGTCAAGATTAGTGGCAAAGAAAGTTTCTCCATTTTTAATAACTCTAGCATTACTGGCAACTTTTAGAGGAAGTCCCATGGGATGCCCCATTATTACAAGCCTATCACCTCTGCTAGCAATATTTTTACGGTTTAATATGACAGGTCTTCTATCATAAACTTCCCTATCTAGTTCCACTATGGCGTAATCAATACCAGATCTCATATCCATAATTTCCTTATGAACTTTTTTACAACGATAGATATTTTCCGGCAGGATTTCCATTTTCATAGAGTTTCTATATCTTTTAACCTTGTAATCAAAAACCCAAGTAGCGTGCTTGCACATATTTCTTCTAAAAGAAGCATAGCAATGTCCTGCCGTCACAATAATTTTTGGGTGCACTAAAAAACCCGTGCACATCGCTGCTGTTGGCTGTTGATCGAAATTTTCGCGGCCACATAATCGGTAGTCATCTTTAAGTTTTCGTACCTTCCAAGATAGCTCCATAAAATCCCCGATTAGGGATTTTTTGAGATTCTTTTTTTCAATCATAGCGGCGACGGAGTTTCCAAGATAGGCCAGGGGTGAGCCAACGAACTGATACATTTCTAAGCGATCATCTTTTCCATAGATAACTTTATCAACTGCATATGAATTAACGGAAATTATAAATATTCCCAACAGAGCTAGGCATTTAGTTTTCAAAGGGCCCCCGTCACAGTTGATTGAATTAGGTGGTTATACTAATTCCCTACTCATTAAAAAACACAAATTTCCTTACAGTAGAACTGATTGATGCGGATAGGTCATCATGGTAAAATTACCTATGGGTAAATGGGCAAGTAAAATTTTGATTATTCTTTATTTAGTTATTTCTTGCGGGACATTATACGTTTTTGTCTCATGGTATCACTATGAAAGGCCCCAAATTGATGAGGCCATAGCGCGGAAAAAGTTTTTAGAAGATGGCAGGAAACTTAAAGTGACCAATACCTTAAAAATTAAAAAACTGATTATCAATCTTCCCGCCCGAACCAGAAAGCTAAGATTTTTAGACCTTAGTACCCATATTGTGCCGTTTGATGAAAGTGACTTAAGGATTTTAGAAGAACAGGAATATATAATAAGAGATTCAATTATTGAGATCGCTGGAAAAATGCAAGCAGAAGAACTCAACTCCATTTCTGGCAAGCTCTTATTAGAAGATAGGATTATTAAAAAGGTAAATAATATCTACAAGCAGGATATTATAAAAGAACTCTTTTTTTCTAGATTCTTAGTTCAGTGATGGGCCATGGCCTGGAGTATTGCTATCAACCTCTTCAATACTTGCCACGTTACTAGCATCATCAGGTAATGCAGCTTCGACCTTTGCTACTTCGGCCTTGGTGATTTTACCTTCATCTATTTGCTTGTCACGAATACGGACATCCATCATTTTATCTTTTAGGGCCTTATTTAATCTCACGGTACTCCGCCTTTGATTTAAAACTTAATGGCAGAAATTAGCATTAATTGGCGGTGAAGGCAACACCTAGTGCCAATACTTCGGCGAGTCATCTTTGGGACCTTTTTTCGGGTCTTTAACTAGATATAAATTGGCCTTTCCCCTAGGTTTAGGCCTTTTTCGGGGCCGTGAGAGGTACACCATATAGGCATATCCAGCGGCCATTGAGCCTAAATGGGACAAAGAAATGGCCCCCATGGGGGAGAAAACGCCTAGAAATACCTCCATCCCGATGATGATCATACAAAAGTGCTTGGCCTTAATGGGAAAGACAAACATGAAAGAAAATAGCCGATTGGGGTATAAAATAGCGTAGGCGAGCATTAAAAAATTAACAATCCCGGAGAGCCCGGTGAGTGGTGCCGCATAACTTGTGAGAAATCCCAGATATATAAGAAGATAGGTTACTCCGGCCCCGAGAACCGCCACTAATAAAAAGCTCAAATAGCGCTTTGTCCCCCAGGAATTTTCCAGATCGCTGCCGATAAACCATAAAAGGAGTGAGTTAAAAAGCACTTCCCACAGGCCTCTTCCCATAAGTGGATAAGTGAAAAGCTCATAAAGATGGCCCGAAAAAAACCTTTCCCCGGATAATCCAAGATAAGCTTCGAGCGGAAAACCTACAAACTTGGTGAAAATATTTTGTAGGATAAAAAATCCAATACAGGAAATAATTAAAACCTTATTAGCAAAACTGAGGGGGGGTACCCGAATTTGTCCTTGCTGCATCAAAAACCCTTTATTTGAAAGTCGTTATCGTCCCATTTTCATTTACGATGGGGGGAGCAATCGCCTCAGAACAATCTGGGTTGACTGGGTCAAACCTTGGTACCGCTGATTGTGGTGGAGTAACACAAATACCATTTCTACACCTTCCAAAAGTCGGGGTAAAGTAACATCTAAGAGCACATTCTATTTTTCCCAGCGGATCAGTTCCCGTTTTTACAACGTAGCAGGTAGTGAGGTTTTCCTTGCGACAAAATTGCCTATCCACGCAGGTCTGTCCCGGTGCCTTGGCACAGAGAGTGGTCTCTTCCGTGGAAATAACATGAACCGAGCAAACACCTCTTGATTGGTCACAACACAAACTAGAACATTGAAGATCAGAGGAGCAGGTTTCCCCAATTCCTAGGTATCCGATCACTTCACCTTCACTGGCACATTTAGATATTAAATTTCGGTCCCAGCAGCGGTTGTTAAAACAACACTCTCCCGAAGCGCAGGAACGATTGGTGGAACAAGACCTCATGGACTGGTAGAGTACTTCTGCCCCACCCATGGTTTCACTCTCTATTAAACTTGGTCTTATAATTTGTAGTTTTAACTGGTTATCAGGCCTTCGCAGCAGGGATATCTCTTTTCCTTCTTCATCAGTCGTGATCAGTTCAATGGTGGCGATAATATTACAAGAAGATAATCCCTCGTTACTAAATATGTTCATATTGGTAACTCTTAGGTTACACCCGTCCATATACATGGTATTTCCCGAGGATACTAAAGTTTGAAGATATCTCTCCTCTAAAACATTTTCCGAGCCCCAATATTGAACATCTCTTCTAAGCGTCATTCTTCCCGGACGGGGAAATAACATGGAGACATAACCGGCATTGGCATCTCCCGGGGCAATATAATTTTTTTGATAAATACCCACCACCTGATACTCGGTGGATGATTCATAGGTCATGGCCGCCCCTTCAATGCCCCAATTCTTAAAATCAAGCGCACGATAAGGCCCTCGATACCAATAAGTTTTATCCACATCCCCAAATTTTAAGACGACCGGATCGTTATAGCTAAGCTCACTACTTCCAGAGCCCACACTCTGTGCATTTAAAACACCTTTTAAGTTGGCGGTATAGTTATTATCAGGAAGGCATTTTTTAATCGCCTGTAAAGAGGTTTCGTTAAGATATCCTTTATCTAAAATATCTATCTGTGGATCCGAAGGGTTAAAGAATAGATTTTCATCATCGGCCAATCCCTTGTCAACAAGACTGGCATAGGTATAGAGACATCTCTCCCCTTTATTATCGCATTTCCTATTTTCGGTAGACCCTTGAAAGGTTGGATCATCCCTAAGAGTCAGACCTCGACAATATAAAAATGAATCAAGCGGGTCTGTGGTTGGGCCTAGCAACTCTCCTAGTTCATTCCTAAAGTCCTCTTTCCCAGTAGAATTTCTATAATCAGTATAATCAAATAAATGATAGAGCAGACGAATTCGATCAAAGGGCAGCTCTTTCATGTCTAATTGCAAAACCTGCATGGCCACCTGAGGAGTGAGTCCGGGAGCAGTGCCCCCAACTGTGGCCCTTATATCAATAGGCTCTAATTCTCTGCCAAAACGAAACCTAACGGTAATCAACTGGCCGTTTAATTGACTAACATTTAGCCCAGCAATAAAAAGCGTTCCGGCAAAGTTTTTGGGAAGAGTTAGTTTGGATTTATAGTGTCCAGTAAAGGGATCTACAAAGTTTCTAAGCTCAATCGCCACGGGTGTTGGCGGCTCCTCCTCACCTTGGTTTACAGAACCATCACTTGGCCCCGCCCCTCTAGGCCCCTGTCCCTGATATCTAGGCCAGGGTAGATCTCTATTAGTGGTAGGTGGTTTGGGAGACGTGGTTTCCGGTTTGGGTGGAAGTTTTCGCGTGGAAGATATATTTTCACCTATACAAGAAAACAGAAAAATCAGTAAACAGAGAACGGAAAACTTCATAACTACGTTTCGGAAAATAGCTCAGTTTTCCTTGCCAAAATTTCTTTTGGGGGTAAAAAATACCTAGTGTCTAATCTGCCAGGGAAATACCACTAGGAACCTTTTTAGGCACTATTCGGTGAAGGTCATAAACAGCGTAATCTGTCATGCAGTGAAGAAAATTAATCAAGTCATCTATTTCAGTATTACTTAGGACAACTTGGGGAAGCTCGTTTGCCTTAAGCAAACCCTCAATTATTTTTTTATCTTTCAGCGCCCTTAAATCTTTTCTATCCAAATCTGCTCTGGTGGGAAGATAGGACTTTTCAATAGTGTAGTTTTTAAGCATCTTTTCCGGGTTTATATGGTGTAAAACCACATCCCTTAAACTGCCATAGGCCCCATTATGTCCCCAAGGCCCTGTGACCGCCACGTTTCTAAGAGATGGCGTTCTAAATTTATAACGATCTTTAATATCCCCAGTTACTCTTTCCCGGCCAAAATCATCATAACCTTTTTCTCCATCACCTTTACCCGGGCCTATGGGTGGCATGGCAATAGCATAGAACTTATGATCAGTTTGCAGTTGCCCGCTATGGCAGCTAATGCATTTTGCCTTACCTTTAAAAAGATCACCACCTTTTTGCGCCGATTTAGAAACGCTTTCCTTGTTTCCATAAAAGTATTGATCAAATGGTGCATTTAACATGTAAAAGCCCTTGGCCTGAAAAACCGCAATGGCGTTGGCCACGTGAACAATATTTATATCCCGTGCCTCCCTAACATCAGGGGAATAGGCCGCTTTAAATATTTCAACATATTCGGGGATATTCCTAAGTCTGTTCACTAAAAGATTCCAGGCCTTCACAATCCTTCCTTCGGCCACGGCATCGGCCACAGGATTTTCTCCTTTATCTCCGGCCATTTCCGTTCCACTGGTAATAGGAAATAAGGCCTGGGCCGCAAGAGTTCCGTTTAAACCCTGAGGAAGGTCCATACCCGCAGGAGACTTGATCTCACTTGGAAAGTCTTCATTTATCTCCACTCTGCCATCATGAAATAATGAGGTAAATTCTGGGCCTCCTAAATTAAATAGAGCAGGAGCATTCCGTGGGACTCTCTCTTTAACGGTTCCGGTGTTTCGGGTGGTACCAAGTCCTTTTCCTCCTTCACCAACTGATAGGGAGATGGCATCTCCGGTAAAAGTCAAAGGATTGTGGCAAGTAGCACAGCTGATATTTTTATTTCCACTTAGGATTTTATCAAAAAAAAGCATACGGCCTAATTTAAATTTGTCTCTATTTTCTTTTGTAAGTTTATAACTTGCCTCAAAGGCGTCTTCAGAAGCAAATACACTACCTAAACCAAAAATCACTAGTATTGCGATAAATTTCATTTTATTCTCCCCATCTATTATAATTATCGGAAAAATTCAATTTTATTTAAATGATAATGCTTAGGTATAAGAAAGTTTTTAACGATAAGTATCTTATGAAAATAATATTTTATATATTGCTCGCAATTTCTTTAATTTCGTCCTTGATAGGTTTTTTGGCCATTGGAGATGTCACCCATTGGGTGGTTTCATTTTCCAATGATTTTACCTATACGATATTTGCCTGGCGATTTCTTATTGGAGGAATAGCTGTCCTCTCATTTGTGACCACTTTATATATAGGCCATATGATTTTATATAAATCCAAAAAAAAATTGATCGCTTATGCTGTGGTCTTTTGCGGCCTTATGATAGGGGGGTTTATTGGACCTACCTATCTCTTTTTCAGATCGCAGCACTATTCGGCCAATTTTCAACCTATTGAAGAAATATCAGCAGATGAATTAGAAGATCAGGCAGAGGTTTTGGTAGTGGAAATTAACGGCGATGCCCGTGCCTACCCATTTAAGTGGATCATGCAACCTCATATAGCAGGTGATAAGATTGGCGGAGTAGATGTGGTGATGACCTTTTGTGTCCTCTCCAACTTAGGCCTGGCCTTTAAAAATGAATATCAGGGGGAAAAGCTAAACCTTAAAGTTATGGCCCAACTTGAAAATAACCTGGTCATGTTTGATGCCAACACTCAAAAACCAATTCACCAAATAAGAGGGGGATTTGTAGGAGAGAGCGAAAAGTTTGAAAGTATTCCCACCACAGTTATGAGTTATGACAGCTTTAAAAAGGTTTATCCAAAAGGTAAAATTTTTTACAATCCTACCAAGTTTTTTGACCTACCACTGAATGCTTTAATAAAAAAGGTTGCAGCGAAACAACTAGATATAAACAATCCGGACCTGGAATTTCCTACCATTGAATATAAGGACAAAAGAGCTCCTTCCAAGGAGCAAATCTATGGCCTGATGATTGAGGGCCAACCCATGGCCTTCACCCTAGATTATATAAAAGAGAGTGGGAACCAAGTACAGATTGTGACCATGGAAAAAACCATCACTCTCAAATATTTCCCAAAACTTGATTTCGTCGATGCATTTTTAGGACCTGTTGATGGAGTCACTCCAGATGGCAAGCTACCGCTTGGATTTACCGCTGTCAGATATCCAATGTATTCCAAAGTATTGTGGATTATCTGGGCCCACTTTCATCCTGCTACCATGCTAAACCAGATCTAGCCGAATTAGACTGGGCAAGTTATGGATTTTCAAGGTTACGAAGTACCGGCCACGATACCTAAAAACTTTTACAAAAATCTAGATGATTGGCGCTAATCAAACTTCCTCAAAAGTTCGCTTCTCTGGATTCTTTTCTACACCAGGCACCGTAAACACCTTGTTATGAAAAGATATATAGACACCAGGATCCAAAATTTTCACCGCCATAAGGGCCTCGGTAACATTTTGAAAAGCGTCAGAATCCACAAATCCTAGTGGTTTCATGGCACCGGTAAAAACTAAAGGAAATTTAACTCCATCTAGATGATCATGCACATAATGAGCACTTAGACTCATGGTATCAGTCCCATGCAAAACCACCACTTTACGACCCAGGGCGAATTCTTCCAATATGGTCTCTAAAAGTAACTGCCTATCCTCAGAGGTAAAGTATAGGGAATCTTTGGAGAGGATAGATCTTAAATGTATATGACTGTAGGGCGATCTCAATTTATCCAGGACATTATGCTTTACCATAGACTCCCTATTGACTAGCGTTCCCTCTACCTCATCATACCTTTTCTCAATTGTACCCCCGGTGGAGATAAGGGCTATTTCCACAATTTCATTTTTCACACTGGCCTCCTGGGCCAAAAATACCTAAAAATCTCCTTTTCGTCCACTTGACATGCTTATTTCTACTCCCATCTTGACGGAGAGATTGCTTTAACATTTATTAGTACTTTTAAAATTTAAGGAGATTCAATGACCACAAGAACTGGAACCATTTCGGTTAAAACCTCAGACATATTCCCCATTATCAAAAAATGGCTCTATTCAGAACACGATATCTTTCTTCGAGAGCTGATTGCCAATGCCACTGATGCTATCACTAAACGTTCCACTCTTGGCAGAACTCGCAACGAAAAAATCCCTGAGGGGGTAATAAGTGTTTCGGTAAACAAGGGAGAAAAAGTCATCCGGATTAGTGATAACGGAATTGGTATGACTGAAGCTGAAGTGGAAAAATATATCGCCCAGCTGGCCTTTTCGGGAGCGGAAGAATTTGTAAAAAAGATTGAAGATGCGGGAGGAAAAGAAGAGGAGATCATCGGTAAGTTTGGCCTTGGTTTTTATTCCTCTTTTATGGTGGCCTCAAAAGTTGAAGTTGAATCGCTTTCAATGGAAGAAGGTGCCAAAGCTACTAAATGGACCTGTGCAGGCGATACGGAATATGCCTTCTCCGATTCAGATAAAAAAGAAGTGGGGACCACCATTACTCTTCATATAAATCAAGACGGTGAAGAATTTTTAGATTCATGGAAAGTTACCAACACCCTGCAAAAATTTTGCGATTATATGCCCTATAAAATTCAGATTGAAGACACAGAAAATAAAACCAGAGAAAATGACAAAGGTGAAATGGAACCAGTGGAACCCACTCTTATCAATGAAACCAAACCGCTTTGGAAAAGAGACCCCAAAGAGGTTAAAGACGAGGAGTACAAGGAATTTTATAGGAAGATGTTTCCCATGGAGACAGAACCGCTCTTTTGGGTCCATTTAAAAATTGACCACCCCTTTACTCTTGAGGGTATTCTCTACTTTCCCAAAATAAATAAAAATAAACCCTTCAATGAGTCCAATATAAAACTCTATTGCAAACAAGTATTCGTCTCCGACAATGTAAAAGATATCATCCCTGAGTTTCTATCCCTATTAAAAGGGGTAATCGATTCAACAGATATACCTTTAAACGTTTCCAGGTCTTCTCTTCAGGGAGATCCTAATATCAAAAAAATCAGCAACTACGTTGTTAAAAAAGTAGGTGACGCCCTTAAAACCCTCTTTAGAAAAGATCGTGAAAAGTTTGAAAATATCTGGGCCGATATTGGGCTTTTTGTTAAATATGGTTGTATCTCTGAAGCAAAATTTGATGAGCTTATGAGATCCATGGTTATCTTTAAAAACTCAGAAGGTAAATATTCCACCTTAGAGGAGTATCGGAAGTCGATCCCGAAAGTTTATAGTGGGAAGATGAAAGATCTCGTTTTATATTTTGAGGAAGGGGTTTCAGATATATCTCTTAAAACCCATCTATGGGAAAAAGGCGTGGGCGCAATTCATACTGATGGCCATATCGATCCACACTTCATGCAACATGTGGAAACCCAGAAAAGAGGAAATGTGAGTTATCGTTTCGCCTCCGTTGATTCAGAGTTTGGAAATATCTTAGAAAGTGAAAATGTTCTTGATGAAGATATGAAAGTTAAAGATCTATTCTCCAAGATACTTTTTGGGGAGCAAAAGGAAGAAGAAAAAACTGAAGTAGTCCTGGAAAAATTAAAAGGCAGTACTGCCCCCGCCTATTTTAAAGTTGATGAGCAAATGCGCAGGTTTTCTAAGATGGCCGAGTCCATGGGTGGATCAGATAAATTTCCCGTTAAGAAAACATTTGTCATTAATCCCGCCAACCCACTCATTCAAAATGCCCTAAAAATGCACGAAAAGGGAAAACATGAAGCACTGGTCGAGAAGCTTTGTCATCATGTGGAGGATCTGGCCCATATCTCAAGTGGTGGTCTTGGTAATGATGAAAGAGATCAATTTGTTAAAAGGTCTCAGGATTTATTAAAGGAGTTAACGAACCTGGCGCTATAACCCTGGTTTGATTTCCGGAGGACAATACTTTTGCATACGCTGCTGTAATTCATTTTGCACTGCCTTTTTAAAAGTGTCCTCCGGCCTATTTTTACAGAGTTTTATAAATTCAGCAATATCTACATTTTGATAATTAAGACAAATATTTTTAAAAAGTTTGGGAAATGTCTGCCCAGGAACTTGTACATGATGAAGGCCTCCACTATAGGCGAGGATCATTTTTCCTTTTTTAATATGGGTTATAATATCGACAATGCCCCCCATGATCGACATGGGTTTTCCCGTCTTATCAAGTCCCGTGGGCCTTTTCATTCTTCCTTCAGGTGCAATCACCACCATGGATTTATCATTTATGTACTTTAAAAAATTATCCCAGGTATCATCCCTTTTTCTTGAAATGGGTATCATTCCGGGAAAGGAAAATTTAAAAAACTTTCCTACCAAAGGTCTTTTAAGCGTGATGTCGGCACCCGGGGCCACAATATTATCATAATGTTCAAATATAAATCGCCAGGGGATGGAGCCTAAAAAAAGTGGTTCATAAAGACTAGTATGATTTAACAAAACATACATGCGTACATTTTCCCAGGGATCAAAGTCTGGTTTTGAAACCCAATTGATCTCGATCTTATAAAAAATGCGGCCAACAAGCTTTGCCATAGACAGCATAAAAAAAGCAATTAATTTTCTCATATCACTTAAGTAATTCTAACTGAGCTTTTTTAAAGGCATCAGCTATTTCTCGGTTTTTTATATGTTTACCATTGTTTACCACCCAATTTCCAGCAACGATAGTTCCAGCAAAAACGCTGGAATCGCTTGAATATATTAGGGCAGAGAGGAGATATTTAGGCGCTTTTCCTACTAAAACTGGATGTTCAGGATTTAGTACCGCCACGTCAAAGGGATCTCCTACTTTTAAACTCCTAGAATCTTTAATCCCCATGGCCAAAAGTCCTGCTTTTTGGGTGGCATTAAATAGTATTTCTCCACTATCCTGGCCGCCTTCAAGGCACATGATATTTCTCTTTTTAAGCTTGAGCCTTTGGCCATAATCTAGCAGCCTTAGCTCTTCCAGGGGATTTAAATTAAAATGGCCATCTGTTCCAATGGCAAAGTTGCCCTTCGCTTTTATATATTCCACTAAATTAAACAGGCCATCACCAAGATTGCCTTCGGTAGTGGGGCAGATAACAACATTTGCTCCACTCTCCGCTAATTGTTTGTTTTCCCCTTCATCTAGATGGGTTGCATGGACTAGATTGTAGCGATCACTTAATTCCAGATTATCTAGTAACCACTGAACAGGTCTTTTTCCCAAATATTTAAGGCAAGATTCCACCTCTTTTTCCTGCTCAGCAATATGCAGATGAGCGGGAAGGTTTTGATCCGTGTCGATAAAGGCCTCAAGCACAGATCCCTCACTCACCGCCCGGAGTGAGTGCACACAAACTCCGAGAGAAAATAAGGGATCATTTACTTGTAAGGATGCTAAAAGTTTTAAATAATCAACCGTGGTCCTAGAGATAAATCTTTTTTGCTGGGGAAGGGCCTCTTGTTTAAAATCACCTCGCTGGTAAAAAACTGGCAGCAGAGTAATATTGATGCCCACCTCTTTAGCGGCGGCGTACAGACGCTGGCCCATTTCTCCTAAGTTATCATAGGGTTTTCCATCTAGGTTGTGATGAAGGTAGTGAAATTCTGCCACACTTGTAAACCCCATTCGCGCCATTTCACTATAAAGCATAGTGGCCACGGCCTGGAGTTGATCGGGATTAATTTTACCGGCCAGCCCATACATAACTTTTCGCCAGCTCCAAAAATCATCTCCTTTCGCTCCTACTGGAAGATGCTCACTGAGACCTACCATAGAGTATTGAAAGGCATGGGAATGGGCATTTAAAAATCCTGGGATAACAAGTCCTAGGGATTCAAAACTATCTGGTTCCTCATTTTGTATTTTAGCAATAATTCCCCGCTCATCGGTATTTACAAAACAGGTATCAAGCCACTTTCCATCGCTGTAAAGTTTTTCTACCTTCCACCATTTCATAATTTAACCTCTGCGAGTTTGATTAAAGTTTCTCTCAGTCTGTCTCTAATTAGCGCGGCCGAAAGCTCGACATAGTGGTCGTTATCTTCATTTAAATAGATATCCTGACTCATCTCTAGTTGAAGAGCGTGTATTCCCTCCTGGGGTTTCCCAAACCATCTGGTGAGATGTCCTCCCTTAAAAGGGGTATTGTGATAAACGCTAAAAATTTTCTGCTCGCCAAGAGTATCTAGGGCCACTTTGATTAATTTTGAATCAGCGGACTGCTCGTCGTTATCGCCGAGAATTAAATCGGGAAAGGGATCATCACTGATGCTTGGAACATTTCTTTTAATCGAGTGGCAATCAAAAAAAATAGCATAACCAAATTCTTTTTTTATATCGGCTAAAAGCTCCTCAATTTTTTTATAGTAAGGCCAATAATAGCTTTTAATTCTATTTTCAATATCCCCCGCAGCTGGAGGTTCATCTTTATATAGAGGTTTTTTAGAGAAGCTGTGGGAGGGAACCACTCCTGTTATAAACCGGCCGTCTTCATAAAGGCCCTGGCCTTTAAAATCCCGGTTTAAATCCACCACGTATCTTGAATAATTTGCTGCGATTTGAGTTATTCCAAGCTCTGGCGCAAAATCGTAGAGCCGGTCCACAAACCAATCCGTATCTGTTGGATGGCCTAGGATTTCGTCATTAAATTTATCTTTAATTTCCGGGGGAAAGTCTGTGCCGCTATGGGGAGAACTAAGGAGTATGGGAAGTGCTTTCCCAGTGGGACGATTAATGGAGTAGATCTTTTCCATGAGCTAAATATAGCATTTAGATCACAGGATCGTCCCCTCCTTTATCGAGATAAACATCCCCTTTTTCGATCATGGCCTTAAGAACCATTAAAATCTTTTGTAGTGACTTCTCTATTTCTGAAACTGCCTGAGGAGGTCCATTTAGCATTTCTTCAAGATCGGCCCTACTACCTTTTGAGACATTTTCCAGGACATATTTTCTAAGCTCTCCACTGGCAAGTCTAAGGGACAGGCCTAGATCTCTTGCGTCTATTTTTTGCAGCAGCTTGGCCAGCATTTCAGGTCTGAGATAGGCCAGATCCTCAATGGTGAGCCGCCCTTCATCCAGTTTTTTGGCGAGGATTGCATCTTTTTCCCTTAGCGCCTTTAGGAGTTTTTCTTGTTCGCTAGGGCCTAATTTGTTTAGGATTTCCTGGGCAATCCCCATTCCATCGACTTTGATCTTTTTAATAAAACCTATCCTCTTTTACCAAGTGTTCATTTATGTAGTTTTCTACGCCTTCTTCTAGGGATTTAAACTGTATATCGGAGATAGTACCTAAAAGCTTACCCATTTCCGCCTGGGTATAATATTGGTATTGAGACCTCAGGGACTCGGGCATTTCGATATATTCAATCTTTGGTTTTAACTCTAGTGCATTAAAAACCGCCCTGGCCAAATCGGCAAAGCTTCGCGCTTTACCAGTTCCCAGGTTATAAATTCCAGAAGCGTTAGAGTCTTGCACCCGACTGAGCTCAATCATGGCGTGGGCCACATCTTTTACGTAGATAAAATCCCGCAGTTGTCCCCCGTCTTCAAATTCTTTTTTGTAAGATTTAAAAAGTCCTACACTCCCTTTTTCTTTGATCTGTTCAAAGGCCTTCTTAACGACCGACATCATATGGCCTTTATGATATTCGTTGGGGCCATAAACATTAAAAAATTTCAGTCCAAACCACTCAGGCGGAGTCGCTGTTTGCTCTAAGGCCCACAGATCAAAGATCTGTTTGGAATCCCCGTAAGGATTTAGTGGTTTTAAAGCAAATATTTTAGTGTGGGAATCGCTATATCCCATTTCCCCGTCCCCATAAGTGGCCGCGGAGGAGGCATAGATAAGTGGAATCTGATGCTCAGTGCATTTTCTAAAAATATGTTGGGAGTATTCCACGTTATTAACTCGCAAAAAGTCCACATCCATTTCAAGGGTGGAAGAGCAGGCCCCCATATGAAAAACATAGCGAATCTCTTCCCAAGGAAAATCTGTTTTTAAAAGTAGAGATGCATCGAGATAACTGGTGTAATCTGCCTTTTCAAGATTAGCTAGATCTTCAGTTTTATCTACAGCGATGATGTTGTTCATGCCCCTTAGATTTAGCTCTCTAATGAGAACGCTACCGATAAATCCTGCAGCACCCGTTACTAAAAACATTTACTCACTCCACTTTTTGGCCAGATAAGGATGAACAATAAAGGCCACCGCCAAAATCCCTAATTCATATAAAAGAATCAGGGGAATCCAAACTCCAAGTAAGGTAATTACATCGGGAGGAGTAATTAATGCTGCCGCTACTGCCATTCCAACGTAGACATATTTCCGCCAGGCCCTCAGGGATTGCTTGGTAACAACTCCCATAAATCCGAGGATTAATAAAGCATTAGGAACCTGAAACATAATTCCTAGAAATACTAAAACTTTAGAGGCCAAGATCAAATAGTCTTTCATGCCAATTGTGGCCTCAATATTATCTACTCCAAAATTAATTAGAGTTTCAAAAAAGAATGGGAAAACAATGTAATAACCAAAACTGACTCCGCAAATAAAAAGTAAAAAGCCGGTTAAAATAAAAGGTCTAACCGCCTTTAACTCGTGATCATAGAGTCCCGGTTTAATAAATTTCCAGGCCTCTCTAAACCAAAGAGGAGAAGTCAAAAGAATTGAAGACCAAAAAGATACCTGCAGCTGAGATAAGACCTTATCCAGCAGCCCGAGATAGACAATTTTGCCCTGTTTATCCGCCAGAGCATCCCTAAGGGGTGCCAGAAGAATTTCGGAGATATGGTCCCCTACCGCGTAGGTGATGAAAAAACCTACAAAAAGGATTACTACCACTCTGATTAAGGTAGTCCGTAGTTCCTCTAAATGTTCTACAAAGGACAATTCATTCATAACACGACGCTTTATACCCTAAAATTTATTTACCTGGCAACCGATAGGTAATATATGTGAAAAGGGGTCTAACTTGAAGAAATTCTTAATAATATTCATCTTTTTAATGCCCACGGCCTGGGCCAATCCTATACTGGAATGCCTGGGTCAAGAGGAACTTCTAATCCATAAAAATGAGGTGGTAGGGCCCATCAAATACCTCAACCTCCAGCTTGTGAATAATTTTGCCAGCTTTAGCAATATCACCATCAAGAAGGCCTACCTGAATGGTATTTGTAAAAACCCTGACTACTCTCCCTCAGTAGCACTTTTAAAAGACATCATGTTAAACGGCATGGACCTCTATGTGATCTCTAGAGAGGAAAATCAACAGGTGCAAGATGTGGCCACCATTGAATCTTTTTTAAATGAAATTCCCCATATTTTCTTTTCTTACTTGTCCAAGCTGCAAAATGAGGCCGCTACTCCTGATTGTCTGGCAAAAAGGGTAAAACATTTAAAAGAGTTCACCGACAATATTTTCTATTTGGAATCAGAATCTTCGGCCCGTGACATTTTCCAGCAGAAGAAAAAGGTTAGTGAGCTTTTTGAAGACCTTCAAAATTTAGATAAATTTTGGAAAGATTGTAAAAAAGAAGCGCTAGCTAAGAAAGCTAAAAAGTAGTTTTCCGACAAATTCCCCATCGAGGAACTTTTTTAACTCTTTTTGTTTAGAACCCACCTTAACGATGATTAAATTATTCTTAATTTCGCTCACTTCATTGCCCGCATCCCAACTCTTAACCAGCTTATCAATTTTCAAATGAAGCTCTACGGGACTGAGTCCTAAAACCCGCTCTTTTCTCGGAACGAAAAGGATCTCTTCCCCTCTAAAACTCTCTAGGATTTTTTCCACATCCTGCTTGCAGGAGCTACATCCTCCGGAGGCATCGGTCCCATCTAAAATGGTAAGCAAATCACCCCCGGGTTCTTTTTTTAAAACATCGAGAATTTGGCCCTTAAAAACGCCAAAACAACGACATATTAGAGTATCCGCATCTTCTTTTAAAAGATCATACCGATAGGTTTGGCCTGAAAATTTGTCCAAGGCATTTTGCAGCAGCTTGAGCGGTAAACTTATAAAATCTTCCCCCAGAGAAATTTCTCTCGCCTCAGATAAACTCTTGCCTAAAATTTTCCCTCCTAAAAGGGTAAACTGGGGAATCCACTGCTCCATTCCGGACTGCTCAAAGCTATAATCTTTTACCTTATCTTGGTGGACATCTAGATAGAGAGTGGCGAATTCGCCGCTGGTCCTAAAGCTGGCGGAACAATTGAAAAAAATTGGGCGGTGATTGTATTTAGAAATTTTCATTTTCTTCAGGGCGCAAGGTGAGAATTTCGGCCCCACGTTCAGTAACTAAGATAGTATGTTCAAATTGAGCGGACCACGATCTATCTTTGGTTAAAACGGTCCAGTCATCTTTTTGCAGGTCGCACTCCTTGCTTCCAAAATTAATCATGGGCTCAATGGTAAAGGTCATGCCTTTTTTAATTTTCACGCCTTTACCTTTTATTCCTACATGGACAATTTGCGGATCTTCGTGAAATTCTCTTCCGATGCCATGCCCGCAGTATTCTTCCACTACAGAGTAGCCAGCAGACTCGGCAATTGCTTGAATAACCGCCCCAATATCACCCACATGAGCACCAGGCCTTACGGTTTTAATCCCTTCTCTCATGCACTTATAAGTAACTTCAACGAGCTCTTTAATCTTGGGATCCACGTTACCTACATAAAAGGTCTTATTGGTATCGCCGTGGAACTTATTGAGATAGGTGGTCACATCAATATTTAAGATGTCTCCATCTTTTAAAATAACATCCGGACTTGGAATTCCATGACAGATGACCTCATTTGGAGAGGTACAGACGGATTTTGGAAAGCCGTGATAATCCAGTGGTGAAGGATAAGCATCGTGTTTAATGATATAGTCATGACATAATACATTAATTTCTTCTGTACTAACCCCTGGTTTTATAAAGGGTTCGATATAAGAAAGAACACTCGCCGCAAGGGTGCAAGTCTTGCGCATTAGCCCAATCTCTCTATTAGATTTTATCTTGATCATGAGTTCTCTTGTTATCAGTTTAACATTTGCTTTTGTATTCTAATTACAGGATAAAGACAATTAATGCCTGGTGCAAGTTATGAAAATTTTTCGCTGTGATACCTCTCCCTACCAAGATCCGAACTTCTCAAAGCAAGAGAAGCAGGAACTGGAAACTCTTGCTTTGAGCTATCAAAAAAAGATCCAGAACGCTTCAGTCCTGCTCACCAATACCCTGACTGATATCGAGAACCTCAAAACCGATGGAATTGAACTCATTATTCACCCCAATTCTGGATATGATAATTTCCCCCACTCCTTTGTAAAAAAGGCCGATTTCCCCATCGTCATCGGTAGTGAGATTAGGGCCTTGGCGGTGAGTGAATATATTCTTTCCTGCCTTTTAGGCCAGGTTCCTTTTCAAAAGGCATGGGACCGGACTTGGCAGGGCCGATCTCTTATAAAGGATCAACAAGTACTAATAATTGGTATGGGAAAGATAGGGAAAATTGTTAAAAACTCCATTACCCCGCTAGTAGAAAAAGTATGGGTACAAGATCCCTATAAAAACGAAGAAGATAAAGTCCCCCTTAAAGAGATAAGCACGGTAATCCTTTGCGCTGGACTCAATGAAACCAGTCACCAGATGATAGACACTAAATTTCTAGAATCTCTTCCACCCCTCGTGACCATCATAAATGCTGCTAGAGGAAAATTAATAAACCAACAGGACTTAATCACCTTTTTAAAAAATAACCCAGGCTCCACCGCCTATTTAGACGTCTTTGAAAAAGAGCCCGCAAGGTTTGAAAAATTAAACCTGCCAAACATGTTTTTAACCTCCCATATTGCCGGGGTGTTTGACGGTTTAGATAACAGCATCATCAATTTTGAAAAAAAGGTCATAGGTGACTTTATGAATGATCGAGAAAATTTTGAAAAAAAATACCACGATAGCATTTTAAAAAACAGAATCCATGATAATATTTTGATTTAAGGAGACGCCCATGACCGATCAAGGTCAGATCAAAAATAAATTGGAACAACTTCTCTGTCCTCCGGGAAATGGAGTTTATACGATCCATACTGCCAAAGAAAATAAAGATAAACTTCACACGTTACTTTTTGGCTCCATAGATAATGTGGAGGAAAATTGGAAAAAGTCGCTGGAGCACCTCAGTTCCTCAGATGTCCTCCTCCTCGGCGTTTGCTCTGATACCGGTGGTGGAATTCTTCGTGGGGCAAACTGGGGGCCATTATTTCTTAGAGAAACGCTGCTAAATTTGCCGGATAAACTTAAATATATGGACCTTGGTGATGTTCGGGTCGTGCCCCATCTGCTGCATGACAAATATTTAAACCTTGAAACTATAAAAAATGTAAGGCGGGCGCTGTATGGTAATGAAGATTCAACTTATCCAGTTAGCGCCCTATCCATAACAGAAGATGTTTGTGATTTAATCTATAAAAACTTTTCTGATAAAAAAATATTTGGCGTGGGTGGTGATCATAGTTGTAGTTATCCCTTGGTAAAATCATACCTAAAGTCCAAAAAAGAAAAAGGTAAAAAAACAGCTTTAATTCACTTTGATGCTCACACTGACCTGCTGGTAGAAAGGCTTGGTATTGATATTTGCTTTGGCTCCTGGACCACCCATGTTCTAAAATACCTCCCCGATCCAAGTTTATGCTTTCAAATAGGCATTAGGGCGACGGGAAAATCTAAAGAGCATTGGGAGTCAACCTTTGGGGTCAAACAATTTTGGGCCAATTATATAAAAGAAGTAGGGCCCGCCCATATAGCAGAGCAAATACTTGCAAAACTTAAAGATCAAAAAGTCGATGAGCTCTATGTTAGCTTTGATATTGATACCCTGGACGCTCAGTACGCATCCAGTACGGGAACTCCAGAGACTGGTGGACTCTCTCCTCATGAATGCACCACTATTATAGAAATGCTGGCCAAGGAATTTCCTATTACTGGTGCTGATATTATGGAGATTGCTCCCTTTATTGGCGACGGCCAGAAAGTTACTTTAATGTCTGCGGGATCCATTGCAACCAGCTTAATTGGCTCTCTAGGAGATAGGCCATAGCAATAATTTCTTTTCCCCCAGTTGAAAAGGCAGATGAAGATGGCCTCTTGGCCATCGGGGGAGATCTAGAAGTTGCTTCGCTACAGCTTGCTTATCGTCAGGGTGTTTTCCCCTGGCCACTGGGGACTGAATATCCTCTGGCCTGGTTCTCTCCCGATCCTCGAGGAATTTTAAACTACGATGATCTCATCGTCTCCAAAAGCTTAAAAAAGCTCCTGCGCCAGGAAAAATATGAAGTTAAATTCAACTGCGACTTTCCATCGGTCATCCTAGGTTGTGCTGAGTCAAAAAATCGCCAAGAGCAAAATGGAACCTGGATTACTGAAGAGATTATTCTCTCCTATATTAACCTGCATTTTTCAGGCCTTGCCTATTCTGTGGAAACCTACTTTGAGGATAAGCTGGTGGGGGGAATGTACGGGGTTCATATAGGAGGATTTATCTCCGGTGAGTCCATGTTTCACACCAAACCCAACGCTTCTAAAGTAGCACTCGTATCCCTGATGGAGCATCTCCATCAGCACCAAATTGATTGGATTGACACTCAGCTGGTTAATCCCTTTCTAGCAAAGATGGGTGCCACTGAAATTTCGCGCATTGATTACTTGAAGATGTTAAACACCGAAATTAAAAGAAAAGTTACCCACGATCTTTTTGGCTAATAAAATCCTTGCCAGGAAACGTCGGTTGGAAAGCCAAAAACCCATTTTTTACTTCTGATCTCACGCTCTTTTTTAGATTTACAATTGAGTTCAAGACCAGTTTGTGAAACCCATGAATAAATTTTTTGATGGGATCCACCGGCCTCGTGGTCATAAGTTAGGTATTTATAAGAAGGCAGCCCCTGACGGCCCATATTTTTTAATTTATTGATGGCGCGAACAAAGGCGTAATCAAGATCTTTGCCCTTACATTGTTTAAGCTCTGTCAAAAAGTCATATTCCAGGGCACCTTTTTTATAATTGTAAAAGTTTTTAGTCCACTGGTTTTCCGGACAGATATGAATATTTTCCAAACTTTTAACCAGGAAAAAAGCATCGAAATAAGAAAAGAACCAATGTCTTTCACTATCCTCATTTATATTTGTTCCCCTCACATACTTCAAACAAGTATTGTAGCGGTTACTATATTTTTCAGTGAAGTGATAAAGGTAGCTGGCAAAATCCTTGGTAACGTTCTCTGAGGCCCCCTTATTAAAAGGCCTCACCCATCTGCTTAGATTCTCGTCCTTGCTTCCCCGAAGTATTTTCACTGAATTCCAAACATAGTCATAGAGTTTATGACAGGCCGTTCGCATGGAAAACATCTCCTGGGCGGTAAAAACATGTCCTAGCTCAAGAGCTTTTTTAAGCGCCACCCCAGGGCCTATCTCCCCTTTTATTTTATAAGCGGGAAAAGAGGAGGTTGATTTTATATGCACCCCTCTGCCATTTATCATGAAGGCCTTAAACTCTTTCCAATCCACCATCTTTTTTAAAACAAAGATGCTCTCGATATCCCTAAATTTTTTATCTTCTGGGTAAACTGCCACTAAAACGATTGAAGACATCCAAGATCTGGCGATACCACAAGGCCAGACTTCGCAGTAATTTTCGACCACTCCCCCGACTACTTTTACCTCATGGAGACTATTGCTTTTAAATTTTTCTTTTGGTTCACCGAAGACCACGATTTGCAGAGGTCGTCCTAAAACATCTAAGACTCGCGGCATAATTCCCAAGGAGAACTCCGGCCTTTTCATAGAGGAACCATAATTTCCGGTCACGTCCTTAAAGGAGCAGTAAGAAACTCTTTTATAAGGGGCCCCGGAGACTAAATCCAGTCCGAAGTAGGTCTCTTCATCTCTAGGAGTGAGGATTACCGCATTGACCATATTGGGAGCGGATTTTTCCGAGGGCAATTCATCAAAGAAATTGTGGTGAACGAACTTGCCCCACTCTCCTCTAAAGGAAAATCTCTCCGGAACTTTTAGCCAGGAGGGATATTTACTTTCTCGGTAGGTTTTGGCCTGCCCCTTGCGGTTTTTCATGGAGCGATCTTCGGTCTCCGTCTTTTTTGACGAGCAGCTCCATAGCCCTAAAAGTACACCAAATACAACGCATTTAAATTGACAACTTCTCATCATATAGTCCAATATTTCTTCCTATTCTACACGCCTGGGTGGTGGAATTGGTAGACACAAGGGACTTAAAATCCCTCGATCTCACGATCGTGCGAGTTCAAGTCTCGCCCTAGGCACCATATTAATTTTAGACCGATTAACCCCTAGAAATCAAAGTCAAAATATTTCCATCTACATTTCTGTGGGGTGTATGTGGGGTATCCATCCGCTCCTCTGGCAACTTTGCCTAGTTTTGAAAAGGTCAGGTGTTAAAAGAATGTAATTTATAGTGGACATGTTTATAGGGGCAGGTCATTGGCCTACAAGGAAAAGGATAAAAAAATGGCCATAATTTAAAGTGATTTTGTTACAGCTCAAAGATGGGTTGTAACATAAAAAAGGCCCCTTGTTACCAAGAGGCCATTTTGTTTTAATTTAAAGGCCCAGAATTACCCTGTCAGATAAAGTAGGCACTTAAAGCATTACTACTTTTTAATTTTGACCTGTATTTCACTAGTAACACTAGGTGGTACGTATCCTAGATAAGTCAAGATTTCCGGTTCATTAAAACGACAACCATGCTTTATGTTCATTTTAACGGAAGAGCTTTGAAGCCTTTTAAGAGTGCTGACAAATTTATTACACTCCTGAATATGTTTAGCTACTTCCTTTTTGGACCATATTGAATCCACACTACCCATATGCCCTCGAACGACCGGACCCAGTCCATAGTCATATAGTACACCATCCGTTCTAAGCGTTTTCATTTTCCTGCTAAAGTAGACCGTTTGTTTAGGTGTAAAATAGTATTTTAAGTTCCATGTACTTTTTAGGGTTCCATTCTCACAATTTGCGTTAATATTGACCTTCTTATTTGTAATCTGAGATCCAAGTTGGTCAATAAAGTTAAGACATGCCCCTTGACTAGAAAATTTAACTGGCGATGCCATTCCAGTCCTAGTACGAGCAAAAGTATTAGTTGATACTAATAGAAAAATTGAAAGTGTAATT
>SMVA01029301.1_pt1 | contig 26641 bp, 22 predicted proteins | sample 2456451 | NCBI WGS metagenome assembly SMVA01 (sample SAMN11095933, study PRJNA526329) | marine sediment metagenome | biome: Marine sediment; feature: Surficial sediment; material: Deep marine sediment; isolation source: Hadal surficial sediment | place: Pacific Ocean | collected 2014-05 | depth... | reverse complement strand
GACCGGTGCCGATGCGCAAAGGGCAATTGATGCGGCAGATGCCGCCGGGATTGCCGTTGGCGTCGGCTACAATCGCCGCTTCCACCCCGAGATCACGAAACTACGCGACATGATCAATTCCGGCGAGCTGGGCACCATTCTGCATTGCGAAGCAACGATGACTTTTCCGAATGCGTTGTACCTGAAACCCGACGCATGGCGGGCTGATCGAAATGAAACGCCTTGCGGTGGGCTGACGCCGATGGGCGTGCACGCGATCGACGGCTTCATCGATCTTTGTGGCGAGATTGACGAGGTGTATGCGCAGAGTTTCCGTCGCGCGATCGAAGTCGATGCAGACGATACAACCTCCATCCTGTTCCGAATGAAAGAAGGCATGTCCGGTTATCTTGCGACAATGACGGCAACCGGTGGTGGTTTTAATTTCCAGGTTTATGGGACGAAAGGCTTCGTCAAGCTGGAAGGCATGACACACGTGGCGGGCGCCCCGTCTGAAGAACGCCGAACCCGGTTGTTTGGTAATTGCACATTCAAACCCGTCAAGGGACCTGCAGAAACATGGGATGCGGCGAAGTTCGATGTCAGTCGTGCTGCATTGGAAGATTTTGCACGTGCGGCCTCCGGTGGCGATCCATTCATGATTCCACCATCGGAGATTATTCACGGTTCGGCCGTCACCGAAGCCATTGTCAAATCTGCCGCAAGTGGAAGTCCGGAAAAAGTGTGAAACTGTTTGTCCTGCGGCATGGGATGACCACGGAGGCCGAAACCGACGGGGCTCGTGAGCTCAGCGAAAAAGGTGTAACTGAAGTTGAGAATGTCCTGGCATTGCGCATCGACGAACTTCAGGGCATTTCCACCATCTACTCCAGCCCCTTGCGGCGCGTGAAGCAAACATTGTACGTCGCGAAGCGAGTGTTGGACATTCAAAGCGACGTTCAGGTGTCGCAGTTGCTGAGGACGGGATCACGTCTTGATGAGATCAAGAGTTTCGTCGCTGAGCTGGATCTTGATGGCGGTGACGTATTAGTCAGCAGCCACCAGTCGTGCACAAGCATTCTCGTATTGTGGCTGACGGGAGAAGACATTCTGATTTCGAATGGCAGCCTGCTGTGCATCGACGTCGTTAAGCTTGAACTGCATGGCGGCAATATTCTCTGGCAGGAAAGTCACAACAGTCGTGAAGTAAAGCGTGCTGTGAACTTCGTCGACCAATTCTAGCCGCCGGCGATCTTTTCCACCTCGTCGAGCATGAACTGTCGCTTGTCGCCGGCCTCATTCGCTTGCCAGACAGTACCGGATTCAACGTCCAGGCAAGTCAACCAGCCCTCTCCGTGAGCCCAGGTATCTATGCAAACTGAATTGCTATTGTGGGCTGGCTTTCCAGAACGTTGCGCCGTGTGGCCACATACCATGATCTTGCCGGAGCAATGCAGTCCCGGGTTGATATATTTTCGCCAATACAACGATGAGTCGGCCTGATCTGCCAGGACTTTGTCTTGCTCAGCGTACGCGTGCACGAAAAAATGCGACTCGCATTCGTAATACGGCAGCAGCCTGTTCTCCAGGAAATCGAGGTGCGCCTCCGGAATTCGGTCAATCGAGCCTGCATCATCAGGGGCTAGCGAATAAGAGTTGAGAGTCTCTCTGCCCCCGTAACTCAACCATGCGTGGAACCAGCTGTTTTGTTCGCGCGAGTCCAGCAGCATGACTTCATGATTGCCCCGCAGCGGGACCAGTTTGTTGGTTTTGTCCAGGTCAATGAGAAGATCGATGACCGCTGCCGAGTCCGGTCCTCGATCAACGTAGTCGCCCAGCGTCACGATCGTGTCATCAGAGTTGGGCGCGACATAGTCGAAAAGCGTGGTTAGCGCGATATAGCAGCCATGAATATCGCCGATAGCGAAATGACGTGACACGAAAAGACCTCTTCAACCTATAACGACAATAGATAGTCGCTCATTTTCTGTCGAGTTGCCTCATCCGGAAGCCGCCCGTACCCGGCACCCATGTTATCAACCACGTGACCTACCTTGCGGGTCTCGGTCACGACGCTGGTAATGGCGGGATTGCCAAGTATGTATTTGAGAGAAAACTGTGCCCACGACTCGCAATCAAATTCGGACGCCCATGCGGGTAAGGGCGTGCCCGCAACGACGTTAAAAAATGCGCCGTCTTCAAATGCCTTGAAGGGCTCAACCGCAATGACGGCAACGCCGCTGTCCTGTGCCAGCGGCAGAATTCGTTCCGCCGGCCCCTGCTGCGTAACGGAATAACCAATCATCAGGAAGTCGGGTTTTTCCTCCTTCATGAACTTTTCCAGGGCACTGAAATCTTCGGTTCTCGTTCGGCTCACCCCTATGTAGCGAACCCGACCCTGCTCCTTCCAGTCTTTGAGCGTTGGCCAATGAAAATGCATCTCCCTCATATTGTGAACCATGAGAAGGTCTATGGGCCGCTTGTTCAGGTTTCTCTCTGTTTTTTCAAGATGCGCGATGCCTTCCTCCTTACCGCTTACCGTAATTTTTCCGGTGAGGAACAAATCATTCTGCAGACCCATCTCGGTAAGAAGATTGCCAATGATCGGCACATCGGGTCGAAAGAAAGGGGGCGTATCGATCAGCGTACCGCCGAGATCGACCATTGCCTGGATGACTGACTTGGGAAGGTCGACTCCCTCTGGAGGTATCTTTTTGAAAATCTCCGGAGCGCCCAAGCCAACAACAGGCAATAATTCGTCTGTGCCGGGAATTTCTCGGCTGCGCATTGACGGACTTGCCAACACCGATCCCGGCAGCGTTACGGCCGCGGCAATAGTTGCGCTGTGCGCCAGAAATTTTCTTCGGCTTAAGCTTGTATCACTAAACAAGTTTTATTCTCCGTCAATCTATTCTACACACAAGAAAAGGGGCCTCGAAAGGCCCCTTTGGTCTTGCGCTTGTCTCCAACCGGGGGGAATCAGTTGAAGTTGAAGCGAACGTCCATGCCGTATCGCTCTCTACCTTCGTAGTTGCGCGGCGAAGAGCCTGGTCCCGAGCCACCGTTATTAAAGTGGAAACTACTGGCCGGACCCCAGCCGCCCCAGTCGAACTCGTCCAGAATATTCTGACCCCAAAGACTGATCTGCATCCCGTTGTCAGCGGCCGTCCAGGTAACGTTGAATCCGATGTTGTTGATTGCGGGACGTTCAAACGCCTTACCGGTGCCGTCAAGCTCCAGGACGTTATATCTTACCGCTGGTGGTTCAACCGTGCTGCGACTCTGAATATCAGCACGGAGTTGCAGCGATGATCCGCCGGACATATCGAAAGTGTACTCGCCGAATAAAACAAAGGTATCCGAAAGACCAGTCGGCAAGCCGCTGACGTCTACACCAACAACGCAGCTGCAACCCGGGTCAAAGGTCGCGCCAGTATAGGATTCCGGACCCAATTCGCCGTCATAAAAAGCTGCATTACCGCCAATTAGCAAACTGTCAGTGGCAAGCCAGGTGGCTTCAAACTCGAAACCAGTCATCTCGATACCACCGTAGTTGCTGATATCGGTTACGTACGAGCCTCCGGGGAGCGGAACCAATAGACTGTTCTGCGCATCTATTTGCTCCATCTGGAATGCGGTCACGGCAAAACGGATCCTGTCGTAGGAGCCCTTCCAGCCAAGTTCAAAGTTCTTTACGGTTTCCGGCAGGACAATGGACTCGTGCAGGGATTGTAAATTTCGTGCGTCATGCTGGAAGCCTCCGGACTTGAAGCCTTCTGAGTACAGCGCGTAGATATTCATGTTGTCGGTTATGGCGAAGCTCAGCGAGATTTTGGGTGAGAAATTGTCCCAGCCTGCCGAAAGGGTCTCCGGTGCCGCAACGCCAATGCCCATCGGGTTTGCTTCAGATCCACAAGTGCCATCGCCATTGGGATTCAGGGCGCAGTTGGTAGCGGGGTCGTACTGCGGATAAGCCGGACCAGGATCAGCACCCATGCCGCCGCAGCCGCCCGAACGTCCCCAACATTCGTTGCTAAACTCGTAGTCGCGTGTCTCGTCCGTAAAACGACCGCCGACAGTAATGTTCCAGCGATCGCCGAAATCATAAGAGAGTTCGCCGAATATTCCAATAGAGGTCGTTTCCGACGTGCCGTTGGCAATCAGGTGCGACGTAGGCAACGGAACGGTTCTGCCCGCGCCGTTGCCGCGCGGTGGCATACCAATGTTGTGCTCCAATCGATGCTCGGATTGACTGAGCAAGTATATGCCGGCAAGCCAGGTGAGCGCGTTGCCACTTGCGCTGTTGTCAATCCGCAGCTCGGTGGAATAGATGTCTGCGTCGTTTTCTACAATCTGATCCTGAATGACTTCGGGCGTAGCAAATACGTCCATGATCGTCTGGTGTTGGCCACTCTGGAGACCCGATAACGAGGTGATTGTAATGTCACCGACATCCCACGCCAGGTCGGCAGTCACAAACGTCATGTCCCTGTCTTCATACCAACCACCGCGGGGTGGAGAACTAACCGACGCCTTCCACGGATCGCAGGGTGGCGTGTACTCGTTTATGTACCGCGGTGTCGTAAGAACGGGCACGGTGCAGGACTCGTGTCGCCGTACCGATGGATCATTCCTGTCAATGGTGTGCTCCAGCTTAATGTAAGCACTAAACGTTTCGCTCGGTTCAAAAAGTGCGGAGGCACGTATTCCGTAACCCTTGGCACCTTCTAAAGAGTCGCCGGTATTTTCGTCTTCCAGGGAACCTTCGAACTGCTTGTAGTTAGCTGCAACGCGGACCGAGATGGTGTCACTCAAGCCGCCATTGATGTGGCCGTCAAAGCCGAACAGACCGCGCGTACCCGCCGAAAAGTTCGCTGCAGCGCTGTAATCCTGAGCAGGCCGGCCAGTAATGAAATGCACTAATCCCAATGTTGCATTACGACCAAAGGTCGTGCCTTGTGGGCCACGCATGATCTCGACTCGTTGGATATCGTAGATCTGGGGCGTCATCATGAACGCCTTCGTCACTGGAATTCCGTCAATAACAACCTGTACACCCGATTCCAGCGATGCATTACCGACGTTGTAGGACTCCATGCCGCGAAGAGTGAATCCTGGCTGCGCCATCGTGAAATGGGCCCAGGTTGCGCCAGGCGTTAGCTCAAGAATGTCACCCAGATTGTTGATGCCCTGATCAGCCAGATACTGGCTATCCATAACACTTACCGCTAACGGCGCGTCATTGAGGCTTTCTTCGTATCGCCTGGACGTCACGACAATCTCTTCCAAAGTCGCGGACGATTCCTGGGCAAGAGCCTGCCCCTGTGGAACCAGGAGGCTGGGCACAATGCATATTGCGATTGTCCAAAGTACGCGTTTCGTTCTTGCAAGAACGTCCTTTTCTTTCTCGAGCTGAATAATCATCATTCTCCCCATTATCATGACTTACGAGTCCGCACATTACGGATAAAGTATTCAAATGTGTCGTAAGATCATTTTTATCGATTTTATATTCTAATTGGCTATTTAATCGAGTATAACGACTTCTGGCCTCTTATTGCGATGATTTTTTTGAGCCATGCGCAGATTGCCAGTACAAATGCCAGCGGGAGCGACGCACACGTCAAAAATAATCGAAAATATTAACAATATGCGCGATTTGACGATATAATCTTCGTCATAAGCAATGAAAACAAGCTCGATCACTTGAGGATCGAGCGTTAAGAATCAGGAGAAAGACAGTGGCGTATCGAAAAGGCACGCAGGGAATGATGCAGGTTGACTATGAGCAACGCATAGATTTCGATCGCATGCGTGAGTATCGGGTCGCCCGGATCAAAAAATACATGGACCAGTTCGATATTGACTGTCTGCTACTTTTCGATACCGGTAATAAGCGTTATTCAACATCAACGGCCGTATGTTCACCGGAAATCGACAATATGGGCCGTTATGCCATTATTCCGCGGAGCGGGCCGCCACACATATTCGGATTTGGCTCCGAGGTCGCCAGTGAGAAGCTGAACTGCCCGTGGATCGCGGACTACACATTCCCGGCACACGGTACGATGTTCGGTGCGCTGCCCGAAGCCTGGGGCTGTTCGGCAGGATTCCTGAAGGACCTCGACATGGTCCTCGGCAACTTCAAACTCGACAAGAAAAAAATCCGCATTGGTGTCGACGTCATCGAGTCGCAGATTCTCCTCGCGATGCAGGCCAACGGCTACACCATTGCAGATGGTCAGGGCGTCATGCAGTTCGCGCGCTCCATAAAAAATGAAGACGAGATTGCGATCCTCAAGCATGGTGCTGCGATTGTGGACGCGGCATTCCACCGAATCGCATGCGAAATTCGGCCGGGCGCGAAAGAGAACGACCTGCAGGCCGTCGCATCGCATGAGATGCATCGCCTGGGGGCACAGTGGATACACAATGTTCAGGTAACATCAGGAAACCGTACGAATCCGCACCCGCACTTGAGTTCGGATCGCCTGTTACAGCCCGGCGATATCATTTTCATGGACATCGTGGCTTTGTTTAACGGCTATCACACGTGCGTTTACCGGTGCTTCACGGTTGGCCCTCCTTCGAAAAAACAAATTGATACGCACGCACGCTGTCTGGAAATTCAAACCGGTGGCATCGAGGCGGTCAAGCCCGGTGGTACGACAGCTGATGTTGTAACGCGCTGGCCAGACTACAGGCAAATGGGAGCACTCAACGAACATGAAATCTTTGGCTTGCAATACGGTCACGGTATTGGCGTTGGGCTGTGGGAATTTCCGATTATCTCCCGTGCCTACAGCATTGAGCATCCCGTAGAAATAGAACCCGGAATGGTCTTTGCCCTGGAGACCTATGCCGGTAATGAAGACGGCTCTGACGGTGTTCGACTTGAAGACGAAGTCGTAGTAACGGACACCGGTATTGAAATCATCACCAAGTTCCCAACGGATCGAATCATCGGCTGTGGAATGAGCTACTAGGAAGCAGGAGGCCGCCATGCGGGCGACCATTAAAGTGGCCGTCATTCCAGGCGATGGAATCGGCAAGGAAGTGATGCCCGAAGGCATGCGCGCTCTGGAAGCAGCCGGCGCGAAGCACGATATCGATTTCGCGTGGACCGAATTCGACTGGTCTTGTGAAACCTGGCTCGCAACCGGTCGCATGATGCCCGAAGACGGCATCGATCAATTACGACCGTTTGATGCGGTGTATTTAGGCGCCGTCGGATTTCCTGGCGTACCGGACCACGAATCGCTTTGGGGACTATTAATCCCGATCCGCCGCGAGTTCGACCAACACATTAATTTGCGACCGGTACGTCTCTTTGACGGGGTGCCCTGTCCGCTCGCGGGCCGCAAACCCGGTGACATCGACTTCTATGTCGTGCGCGAGAATGTTGAAGGCGAGTACTCGACGATCGGCGGCATTGAGAACGAAGGGACTGCCGAGGAAGTCGTCACACAAGTGTCGACATTCACGCGTTACAACGTTGACCGGGTTCTTAAGTACGCTTTCGAGTTGGCGCAAAAACGCGATGCCAAACACCTGACGTCCGCAACCAAGTCAAACGGCATCATTCATACGATGCCGTACTGGGATGCTCGCGTCGCCGAGATGGCGAAAGATTATCCTGAGATCAATGTTGACCAGTATCACATCGATATCCTGACGGCGAACTTCGTACGCATGCCCGATCATTTCGATGTGGTCGTCGGCAGTAATTTATTCGGCGACATACTTTCGGATCTCGGCCCGGCGTGCACAGGCACTATAGCCATCGCCCCATCCGCCAACCTCAATCCTGCCAATGAACATCCGTCAATGTTCGAACCGGTGCATGGTTCGGCGCCCGACATTGCCGGCCAGGGCATTGCGAACCCGATCGGCACGATCTGGGCCGGCGCCATGATGTTGGATCACCTGGGGTTTCGTGATGCACATGACAGCATCATGACGGCGATCGAGAACGTCCTTCGTAATCGTGAAAACCTGACCCCCGATATGGGCGGTGCTGCCGACACTGAGGATCTGGGCAAATCAATCGCCGCTTCTATCTAAACGGCAGGATTCAAAGCTGTGCCTTGTTTCAAGGAGCCCTGCCAAGGGCTCCGTCGGGATCTACTTCGAAAACTCGCTTTGTCGCAGCGCGAGAGCGAGTACCGCAATCATCATGCAGAGCAGCGAGATCTGAATTCTGCCGGCCATCGCCCAGCTCCAGTTCTCTACGAGCAAGCCCATGGTGTATCCACCTAACGCGGCTCCACCATAGACGCTAGTGACGAACATGCCTGAACCTTTACTGGTAAGAGTGCGATTGAGCGCCTTGACGTGACCGCCGGCGAGATTGGTGTAGACGATTGCTGCGCCGAAAACACCGACGAGGAATGCCAACAGTTTATAGGTCAATATGCTCAGGTCTGTCATGAATAGAAACAAGGTCACTACCCCGAGCACGACCGAGCAGGTAAAGAGAACTGATTTCGACGAGAATTTATCACCCAGCTTGCCGCCATAGTAGGAAGTCAGCCCGCCGACGCCGAACCACATCATTATCGCACCCATTTCTGCATGCGTTAACTCCAGAACAGTAAGAACGAAAGATGGATAGGTACCCAGGAATCCATAAATTACCATGCCGTACAAAGCGCTCATCATCGTTAGAATGATCGTGTTGCGGTTCTTCAGCGTGTCCGCGCCACCACTGTCAACCAAATGCTTGGCAGCGGGTTTGACCTCACTAAACCAGGGGCGCACGAAAATCGCGATGGCTATCGCTAAGACAATACCGGTAAAGCCGAAGATCAGCATCGGCGTCTCCCAACTGCCAGTAGCGGTGCGCATTTCACCGATAATACGATGACCTAACAATGAGCCAAATCCGAAGCAAAGGTTTACCAGACCCAGTGCTGCTACTCGATTCGCAGAGAAATAGCTGGTTGACAGCGAGAACATACTGGTTGCCAGGAAAGACATGCCTACACCTTGCAGGACAATAAACACGAACATGGTGGCGAAACCAGTCGCTTGCGTGAAAAGTAAGGTTGCACCGGACAGCAGTATCAGACCTGTGAGCAGAACAGCCTTTCTTGAATATCGCGCAATGAGTGCGGCGGCGGGTAATCCCCCAATACCAAGACCAAGGGTAAACATGGTGGTGAGCGCAAACATGTTCGGTACCGAGAGATCAAGGGCTCCACGAATATCGGTAGCGAGCATACTGACGAGGAAGCGATCTGCCACCATCAATATGTAAGTAACAAGCAGTAGGCCAAACATGGCCATTGCGGCCTTCTTAGTCCCGGAATGCTCGGAGGTTTGCTGGGTAGCTTCTTCTGCCTGGCTCATTTTTTATTTTCCTCTGGATAAGAGAGTTTCGTGGATACCGGCGACGCCGGAAAGGTAAGGAAACGCGAATGGTCAGTTCGTTGCATTAAAATATTCGATAAAATTCAATTCGCGGCCATATTAACGAAAATATGACGTGCCTGAAAGCGGCCGGAATTTGCTACATCAGGGCGGGCCACCATTTTGCTCCTGTTTGGACCAATTTGGCTGGAAATTGCGACCGATATATACAAATAATATCGATGAAAGTAAGATGTAGTCCGAATAAATCGAAATTAACCGGATTACAGACCTGATGCCTACCAGCGCCCCCATCACCTCAAGCGAAGACAACGAAGCACGAATTTCTACTCGTGCATCAACGGTTTACGACAGACTGCAAGATGACATACTCACCGGAAAACTGAAACCCGGCGTGAAGTTGCGCCTGAAAGACCTGATATCGCAGTACGATACCGGCAATAGTCCGCTGCGGGAGGCACTGAACCGTTTGTCGGCCAATGGGATGGTTCTCAGAGAGGAAAACCGTGGCTTCCGCGTCCCGTTTGCCAGCACAGCTGAATTGGCCGAACTCACGCGTACGCGCTGCTGGCTTGAGGAAATTGCACTCCGGGAGTCCATCGCCAACGGCGATTCGGCCTGGGAGGAACGAATTGTATTGGCAAGTCACTGGCTTATGCGGGCGGCACGCAGCAAAGAAGCCTCCGTTGACACGTCGTCACAGGATTGGGAAGCCCACCATCGCGAGTATCACCAGGCTCTGATATCAGCGTGTAATTCGAAAATTCTCATGGGTTTTTGTGCGGAGCTGAGCCAGCGCACCTTCCGCTACCGAAATCTAGCCGAGGTTGTCGAATATCGTGACCGCCACGAACTCGAAGAACATCAGCAGCTGCAGGAAGCGGCGTTGAGTCGCAATGCTGATCTTGCAGTCGAATTGCTGCACAAGCACTACACCGTTACCTCCGAAATATTGCTCGCCAGCGGCCGATTCGAATAGGAAGACCATTATGAAGGTTGGATTTGTTGGCCTTGGCCGCATGGGCCAGGGAATGGCAGGCCGTATTCTGGATGCTGGCCACGACTTACTCGTATCGGACCCGACGCCCGGCCAGACCGATCAACTCGTTTCAGGCGGCGCTGAAGCTGTCGACTCCCCTGCTGCCGCAACCGTGGGCCGGGACGTCGTCATCTCCATGCTGCCCAGTGATGCGATTCTGGCCGCCGTTCTTGAAGGCAAAGGCGGACTTATTAGTGGCATGCCCACTGACTGCATCCATATGGCGATGGGGACGCACGGCGTTCCGGCCATCAATCGTGCCGATGAGCTACATAAATCAGCCGGTCATGCATTTATTGCCTGCCCCGTACTCGGCCGGCCGGATCTCGCGGCGCAAGGGCTATTGAACCTTGTCCCGGGAGGGCCAGCCGCCGCTATCGACAAGGTGCGGCCGTTGCTTGAGGTTCTGGGGCAACGCAACATTGAAGTCGGCGAAAGTCCGCAGGCGGCGACTGCTGTGAAAATAGCCAACAACTTTGTTCTCGGCTGCGCCATCGAAACCATGGGCGAGGCCTTCAGCCTGGTAGAGAAACTCGGCGTGAAACGCGAGCAATTCCTTGATGTCATGTTAAAGGGTTTATTCGGGGCGCCCGCTTACGAGGTTTACGGCAAGATGATTGTGGATCGCGACTGGGAGGGACGTGGAGCGACCGCGGTGATCGGCCTCAAGGACGCCAACCTGGCTCTTGAGGCTGCGGAGACTGCGAATGTGCCGTTACCCAGCACGCACATTTGGCGCGATTACCTGATCAAGGCCATTGAACGCGGCGAAGGTCATCTCGATTGGGCGGTGATGGCAAAAGAACAAGCACGCGCCAGTGGTTTGGAGGACTAGATGCCCGTAATCGAAGCTGGCCGCGAGGACCTCAAAGACCTCGAAGGCATTCATCTTTGGCACGGCGGAATGTCGAACTGCTCGCAACGATGCAGAATCACGTTGAATGAGCTGGGCCTCGAATTCGAAAGCCACTTGATGAACTTGCAAGCCGGTGAACACGCGACGGAAGCGTTTCAACAGATCAATCCGAACGGCGTGGTTCCGGTGCTGATTCATGACGGCACCGTGATTGTAAACTCCGTGGACATCATCGACTACCTCGACAACACGTTTGGCGAGGGGCACCTTAGGCCTAAGCATCTGGACAACGCCGTTGCAGAATCACTGCAGCACGCAGACAAAGCACAGCTCGCATTGAAGTACTGCACTTTCGAATTCTTCTTTCAGCATGGACCGCAGGCCTCTGAGGAAACCTTTCAAAAGATAATCGATGGTCTTCACAGCGAATGGTTGCAGGGATTTTGGCGAGAGTACCGCGATGGGTTCTCGCGCGAACGTATTCACGAAATGGTTGGCCGCGCTCATGACGATTTTCTTGGCCTTGAAGGAATACTCAGCGACGGTCGAAAGTGGATGGCCGGCGATCAATTCTCACTTGCCGACATTGCCTGGATGCCGAACTTCCATCGCTTCGATTTACTGCGCTGGCCGCTCGAGATTTACCCGAACCTTAAGCGCTGGTTCGAAATCGCATCTGCACGCTCCAGTTATGGCAAGGCACTCGATGGCTGGGAACCGAAATCACTTATGGACAAAGTGTTGCCCATTCTCGATGAACGACGTACAAACGATGACGGTATCGACAGTTACGGCCCGTTGACCAGGCTCTAGCGGCAGGCGTAATGGTGCGAGCTCTTGTAACTTGTATCGCCTTGCTTGCGTCGCCGACGCTTGCACAGTCGCAGGTGCGCCCGCATGAACCCCCGGTTATGCAGGCAAAGGCGTTGCAGACCGCGCCCCTGGTGGACGGCGACGTCCTGGGCGATGCCGCCTGGGAGGGCTCGATTCCAGCCACCGGCTTTTGGCAGACTCAACCCAGCGACGGCTTGCCGGCCAGCCAGCGCACCGAGGTGTTCATCGGCTATACCAATGACACCTTATATATAGGTGTGGTCGCCTACGATACGGACCCCGACCAGATCGTGGTCACGGACAGCCGGCGCGACTCACAACTCGATGATACCGACGCATTCCTGGTGATTATCGATGGCCTTCTCGACCGGCAGAACGGTTACGTATTCGGTACCAATCCTGCCGGGCTCGAGTATGACGGCCAGGTCGTTCGTGAAGGCGCCGGCGGTGCGTTTGGTTCCGGCGGTGGCGGATTCAACCTCAACTGGGACGGGTCCTGGCAGGTCCGGGCGCAAATCTCGGATATCGGCTGGAGTGCCGAGTTCGCGATTCCGTTTAAGACATTGCGTTACGGTTCCGCCGATGAGCAGCAGTGGGGAATTAATTTTCAGCGGAATATTCGCAGAAATAATGAGATAGCGTATTGGTCACCGCTGGAGAGAAACCGCAATCTCCACCGTGTGTCGGAGGCCGGGACCGTGGCGGGCATCGTGCCGCCGCCGCAACGCAACCTGCAAATTACACCCTATGTCCTGGGCCAGGGGCAGCGCGGTGGGGACATCGTCGGCAGCGAAACCAACACCGAATTCGGCGTTGACCTGAAATACTCGATAACACCCAGCCTTACCCTGGATGCGACTTACAACACCGACTTTGCACAAGTCGAAGTCGACGACCAGCAGGTAAACCTCGATCGCTTCAATCTGTTTTTCCCGGAAAAGCGTCCATTCTTTCTTGAAAACGCGGGCCAGTTTTCGGTTGGCAACGCAAAGGAAGTCGAGATATTTTTCAGCCGTAAAATCGGTATAGCGGAAGGCGGCGAAGTGATACCGATCGAGGGCGGGCTCCGTTTGTCCGGAAAGATTGGTGAGACAACGAACGTCGGGCTTTTGTACATGAGCGCGGAGGGAGTCGAGGGTATCGCGCCGGCGAACAACTTCGCTGTCGCTCGCATAAACCAGGAACTGCCCAACCGTTCCTCAATCGGTGCAATCTTCGTCAGTCGCGAAGGGGATGGCTCTTTCCTGGTGCCGGCCGAGGATGACGAGAACCAGACCTATGCAATTGATGGCCGCTGGGGTATCGGCGATAACCTGGTGCTGTCGGGTTGGGCAGGAAAAACCAGGACGCCGAGACTGACCGGCGACGATCACGCTTTTTCACTGGGTGGCAGTTTCAGCTCGGCGAAATGGGCGTCCCGGCTGCGCTACTCGGAAGTTGGCGGCGATTTCAATCCGGAAGTGGGTTTCCTGACACGCAGCAATTATCGCAAGGCTGAGGGCTTCCTGATGCGCCGCATTCGCCCTGACGACTTGTGGGGACTGCTTGAGATTCGGCCGCACGTTTCGTACACCGGATTCTGGGACTTTGATGGTTTCCAGGAAACCGGCTTTCTGCACCTCGACTCCCACTGGGAGTTCAAATCCAGCATGGAAATACATACCGGCGTCAACTTTACCTACGACGGAGTGCAGGAACCGTTCGATATTATTGACGGCGTCACGATTTTGCCCGGCACCTACGAACACGCCGAAGTACAGGTTGTTTTCTGGACTGATCAATCCGCACCGTTCAGCTTCAGTCTGCGGACAACGGTTGGCGGCCGCTTCGGTGGGGATCGTGTCAGCGTCGGCCCGGGGATCGCCTACCGTATTGGCGAAACATTCAGTTCAGAGCTGTCGGTCCGCTACAACTCGTTCGACCTGCCGGTCGAAAACGGTGACTTCGATGTCAACCTCGCATCGTTAAGTCTCTCTTATTCGTTTACGCCGAAGATTTTGTTGCAGGCGCTGGTGCAGTACAACGACGTCGACGACGTTCTTGCAATGAACCTGCGCTTTTCCATGCTGGAATCCGCCAATTCAGGATTCTTCATCGTCTACAACGAAATCGACGAGCGTTATCCCGGCGCGCCGCCGAAAGGTCGTGAGATCATCATCAAGTACAGCCATATATTCGACGTCTTCAAGTAACGCCGGTTTACCAGCGGACCGGAAAGGGGGAAATTGATCCGGCACCTTTTCTCGGCGGTTTGCGTGCGGTGCAATGTGTGAATCTGGTATATTTGGCGTCTCGAAGATCGCCCAATAAAAAGAAGCCTATGAGCAGCATCCTCAATGAACTCAAACGGCGAAATGTATTTCGGGTCGGCGCAGCGTATATCGTAGTCTCGTGGCTGATCATTCAGGTCATTGAAACGATCAGTGGTCCACTGAGCCTTCCCGACTGGACGGAAACCTTCTTCATTGTCGCTCTTCTTTCCGGCCTGCCCCTGGTGCTGCTTTTTTCGTGGGCGTTCGAAATAACACCGGATGGCCTTAAGAAGACGGCAGACGTCGATACCGATGACTCTGTTACCGCGACGACCGGCAAGAAGCTCAACTACGCGATCATTGGCGTACTGGTTCTGTCTCTGGCTTACTTTCTGTGGGAACGGCAAGGGCTCGTCGAGCAGGTCGAACAAATTGCGGCCGGTGGTGATGACACGGTCGAAGTGGCCCAGGCGTCCTTCGTAACATCGATCGCCGTACTCCCGTTCGTTAACATGTCAGCCGATCCTGACCAGGAGTATTTTTCGGACGGCATTTCCGAAGAGCTTCTGAACCTGCTTGCGAAAATTCCGGAATTGCGGGTGCCAGCGCGAACGTCCAGTTTCCAATTCAAGGGGCGAAATGTCGACATCAGCGAAGTTGCTAAACAACTGAACGTAAAACACGTACTGGAAGGGAGCGTGCGCAGAGCAGGCGTTCGGATCCGGGTGACCGCTCAGCTCATTGAAGTGGAAACAGGTTATCACTTGTGGTCCGAGACTTACGATCGCGAGCTGGATGACATTTTTGCCATTCAGGATGAAATCTCGGTGGCGATTGTTGCAGCACTGTCCGACACATTGGGGCTGAAAGTCGATACGGCGCCGCGCGTTAACGCCGCGGCGAACCCCGAGGCGTATAACGCCTACCTGCTGGCCCAGTACCAGATCAAGAAGCGCACCAATCAGGCCATCAAGGCCTCGATTATCAACTACGAAAGTGCGCTCGAACACGACCCCGATTATGCGCCCACGCATGCCGGGCTCGGCCTGGCCTGGTTTCTGCTGACAGCGGGCAGAGGTACCTACGGCTCGCTGTCGCTTGAAGAGTCCCTTGCCAAAGGCCTGCCACACATCGAACGGGCGCTGGAACTGAATTCTGACCTGCCGGAGGCGCTTGGGATTATGGGACTGGTCCTCAACGCGCGCTACCAGTATGAGGCGGCAATTCCCTATTTCGAAAAAGCGCTGGCACTGAACCCGTCTCTGACCCATGTTCGCAACTGGTATTCGTCGAGCCTGGCCGAGGTCGGTAGGTTCGAGCAGTCCTTGCGGGAAATGGAAAAGGCCTACGAAACCGATCCATTGTCCATACTGACGTTGAGCAACTACAGTAGTCACCTGATCATGCGCCGGCAATTCGACAAGCTGGGACCTGTGCTCGATCAATTGTCGCAAATCGACCCGGCAAAAGGTGCCTACCTCAAGGGAACGGTGTTTGTCTCGAACGGTCATGCAGCGGATGGCGTCGAACAGTGGCTGCGGGGAGTCGATCTGGATTCCGCCAGTTTCCAGGGGCGTTCTGTGGCGGCGACCGGGTTGTGGAACCTCGGTCTGCATGATGCAGGAATCGCTTTATGGCCTCTACCTGACAACCTGTATGACCTGGTGTCTGTCGGCACCGATTTCGACTACATACTGGAACTCGCGCAACAACGATTCAACGCCGATCCGAATAACCCCGAAGTCCTTTTGAACCTGGCATGGTCGCAATGGGACGCCGGCAACAAAGACGAGGGACTCAAGCTTGCAGAGCGGTACTTGCGTTCGTTAGAAGAAACGCGGCGACCGATCGACTTTGTTAACTTACTGTTCGTACTGGATGCGTGGCATAGTGGCGACGAAGAAGTCGTTGTGGAACGTATCGGCCCGTTGGAAGCGGACATCGATGGGGCGCTTGCCTCGGGCGTTGATTTTTTCTTCATACATCTCGGCAAAGCGGTGATATCGCAGATCCAGGGCCAATCCGAAGTCGCGATGGAACATCTGAACAAGGCAGCGACTCGCAGCATCATGCCGGTTGAGCGGCTGGCGTATATGTATGAAATAGCGGGTTGGGATGAAATGCCTGAGTTCGCGGACATCAGAAATACGCACCGGGCGTACATGTTTGCCGAACGGAGCAAGCTACTCAACGTAGCCTGCGGCCCCGATGGCTTCGACGTCTGGCAACCATCGCCCGAGACCTGTGGCGAGAGTCCGGCCCTTAATTAGGCACTAACATGCAATCAAATCACAAGACACTAAGTTTCTTTGCGTTGATCACAACACTGGCGATCATGAGTGCCTGTACGAATCCAGATTCTCCATCCGACTCCACCAATAACGCGGCAGTTACGATGGACTCGCTCGTCACGACGCAGTGGTTGAGCGAACATCTCGATGAGCCTGACCTGGTGATACTCGACACCACGGTCCTCGTCGAGATGGACGACGAAGGTGGTTTCAATCTTGTCAGTGGCCGGGCGAATTACGACGCTGGCCACATACCGTCTGCCGGATTTGCGGATCTCCTGGGAGATCTTTCCGACCTCGAGAATCCTGCGGAATTTAAACTGCCGCCGCCCGAGCAGTTCAGTGCCGCCATGGGCGCGCTGGGTATTGGCAGCGATTCCCGGGTGGTTCTGTACACCACTGACGAACCGGACTTTGCTGCCCGGGTATGGTGGATGCTCCGATGGGCCGGTTTTGATGAAGTAGCGCTGCTCGATGGCGGATTGCAGGCCTGGAAAGCGGAGGGTCGCGCGTTATCGAGCGAACCAGCCGACCGACCTGCGAAACAATTCACCGGTACTTTTCGTCCAGAAGTCATTGCCGATCGCGACCAGGTGTTTGCCGCGACCGAGAACGGCAACGTAAATATTGTCGACGCGCTGCCGGATGCCCACTATCGCGGTGATTTCTCCATGTACGGCCAACCAGGGCATATTCCCGGTGCCACCAACATGCCGTCCTCCGATCTTCTGGATGAAGAGGGTTACTACCGGTCGTTTGACGAGTTGGACATGATGCACGATGGCGACCGAAACACTCCGGTTATAACTTATTGCGGTGGTGGAGTCGCCGCGTCATCCGTCGCCTTTACCATGCACAGACTCGGCTTTACTGACGTCGCCGTATACATTGGGTCACTTCAGGAATGGGCTGCTGATCCCGCAAACCCTATGACGCTCGACACGCAGTAGGCACAGGCCCGGAAAATAAATCCGGCACCTTTTCGCACGATAATTCGGTTCGACCCCTTTTTCGCTCGCCAGCGCGTTAGTCGGCGGTCTTGCCTTCCCTGGTTGCCCAGGCATGAAAGAAGGTTTCCATCTCCTCATCGTCCTCGGCATTCGCAAACGACTTTTCGCCAACGGCGAACGGCTGTAAAGCATCCATAATCTCGATCAGCTCCGCACGCGGGTAGCTATAGTCGTGAAGAGCATTGAGCTCCAGCATTTCCTGCATGACCTGCGCTATCGTCCAGCCGGCTTCAACCTGTTCCGGCACAATCAGGTAACGAGCCTTCGGGTTTTCCTCAAACAGCGCTTGCTCGATGGTGGCAGCGACGGCATCCGGCGGTGTGCCCTCGTTCTTGACGCCGGACTCCAGCCTCTCCTTGCATCTGGCCAGCAATCGTTGGCGACGGTCCTCAAAATAGACGTATGGCTTTGCATCGGTGTCCGCCAGCCGACGCTTGCAGCGGGTGAGTCCGATCTCTGAGGCAAAGTTTCCCGGTTCAACTGCGACAACCACCACACCCAGCTCGCGCATCTCGCGCGCGAGAGCATCTGTCATCGCTTCCAGGGCGTGTTTGCTCCCCGCATATATTCCATAACCCTGGCCCGACAGGAAACCGGAGATCGAACTGATATTCACGATGCGGCCTTGCGATTCGATAATCAGGGGCGCGAACGCTTTAGTAACACGAAAAACGCCAAACACATTCACATTAAAAAGAAACTCGACTTCTGATATGTCGGCTTCTATGAGTGGTGCAACAACGTTCACGCCAGCATTGTTCACGATGCCCCACAAGCCCCGTCCTTCATTGCGGATTAGTTCAACTGCTGCGTCGATCTCATCTTGCTTCGTAACATCCAGGCGTACCGCCATAATATTGTCGATCTTGTTGAGTGCATCGATATCCGCTGCCTTGCGGGCGCCGGCATACACAAAGTAGCCATTGGCTGCGAGTCGTTCGGCCGCGTATCGGCCGATACCGGTGCTGGCGCCGGTGATGAGCACGGCCTTTTGGGGCTCGGCTTCATCGGCATGAGATGGTGATGGCAATGCGACTACAAGAGTAATGGCCAGTGCAGCCAGGAGCGCTATTGGTTTCATTGGTGCGTCCTCTTTCAATTTGATTGTTATTAATTCGCGAATTGCAGGCTCCCACAAGTATCTCGCCCTTACAAGATCTGGTATGAAAGCGGCAACCTGACGTCACCGCCTTACGACGGTGATACGGAGCCCCCGGAATCGTTTTGGAACCTCCAACAATAGACACAGTTCATATTTTGTCCAATCGCTAAATGATAGGGTTGCCGCTTCGCGCTATATACAGGCAGGAAATCGACCATGAATAGAGCCATTTTGCCGCTAATTGCGACATTGATGTTGCTTGGCCCATCACTCACCGTCGCCGCTGAATGCAAGTTCTCCGAGCAATCGGTGGACCCAGACAGCAACGAAAAAATTCTTGCAACAAAAATGGTCGGTATATCGACAGCGATGGCCACCATCAACGGCTATGTCCAGGGTGTCTCGATCGGAGAGGACAAGTTCCTGAGTGTCGGGCTGCGCGCCAAGAATAACTATCCTATCCCGCCAGAGCTCGGCATTAACCTGGCGGAAAGCAGCAAACGGGAAGAAACCGGGCGATACGACCCGCGGCTCGACACGCTACTGAGTCAGTTTGAGAACGATGCTCTGTTCGTCCCCGCTGGATCAACCCTGCGTATCACGATGGAAGATCGCAGCGTCGTCGTCCTCACCGCCTATAAAGACAAGCGCTCACGCAGCGAGGGCAAGAAACCGCAGCACGACGGCAACGATAGCTCAAACTTTTTCATCAAGTCACAAGTGCAGCCGCTTTACGCTTTGAACGAAGACGCGCTGAACGTACTGACCTCCCGGCTTGCTACCAGCATGCGCATGGAAACCAACGATCGCTATTACGAATTTGCCAGCCGTATGAATGTCCATTATCCGCTGACCTGGGGCAAGAAAAACGGTCAGAAATTCCAGGAGGCCGTAAACTGTGTCTTATAAATCAGCAGTAAAACGAAATTTCGTCGTCGCCGCTTGTACCGCGGCATTGATGTTCGCCACCGCAACGGCCCAGGCCAAGTGCAAGTATCAAACAGACGCGGTAAATATAATTAGCAACGAAAAGGTCCGGTGGACAAACTGGAGTACGTTTACGCTTACACTCCGGGCCGAACGATACATTCTCGTTACGGGCATCACCGAGGGTGACCGCAAATACCTTGGCCTGCGTATGCACCTGGAGAGCACCCGACCGGACCGTCCGACCAAGGACGATCTCAACAACACCGTCGTTGTTCCAGCCGGCGCTACAGTGATGTTGTTAATGGCCGACGAATCAATCGTTGAACTGCACAGCGAAGAGCAGTTCACGGGAGACACCGACTTCACCATGCACAATGCGCATAAATACGGGATGGTCACTGACGTATTCGTAAAATACCCGGTTACAGATGATATTCTCAGCGCCCTGGTCTCACAGCGAGTCAAGATAATCCGCATTACCACCAATGATGGGGACATTGACTTCGAGTTTGGCAAGAAGGGCTCGAAGAAGATGCAAAAAACGCTTGCATGCATTCAGTGATCCGCTGGTACTGCCTCTCCTCGCTCGCACTGCTTGCGCTGCTCACCGCGCCCTCTGCGCTCGCGGCCAAATGCAGTTACGCAACCAACACCAAGGACAAATTCACCAAAGAAACAACTGTTCAAACAGACTGGAACTCTCTGCACGGTTTATTCGATTTTAGCAGCGACTCCGATTTTACTATGTCGATATCCGCGTACGCGCCGAATGATGAACAGTATTTGATCGTAAAAATCAGTGCCATGAAGTTCAGCGATACGAAGCCACGCGCTTATGAGCTGGAGGATCTGATTGTTGTTAGTGAGGGTGCCAGCCTGATGGTGATGATGAAGGATGAGTCGGTTGTCGAATTAATTGCCTCGCAACGAAGATCCGCAAGAACCCACGTCCTTAAGCCAAATGCCGGCTCCAATATTACCGATAACTATGTGATCGATTACGGTATCGACGCACGATACGTGCTCGATGCCGAATCAGCAGAGGCGCTAAGCGCACAGGATGCCACGCACATCCGGGTCGTATCGGACAACAAGAACTACGACATTGAAATTCACAAACGGTCTGTTGGTGACATCCGCAATGCCGTTGGTTGTATACAGCAAGCGGAATGAACGTTTACGCTTCCTTTGCGGTTATGCTCTTAGCTATGCTTTCCACTTCGAGCGTGAGCGCGGCAGAGTGCAAGTACAAGCAAAATGAAACCGACATGTTCACCAAGCAAAGAGTCATCACTACCGAATGGGATTCGCTAAAAAGCGGCACGAGTAAAGTTTTCGGCAAAGTGCTAGGCGACTGGTCGGATTTCGAAGTGGGCGGAATGCGCGAAGGTGAGCAGCTTTTCCTGAGATTCAAGGTCGAACTCAGTGACACTGCCTGGCACGAGCCGCTCGATTCCCAGCTTAAAAATGCGGTCTTTATACCGGACGGTACCAGTCTTACTGTTGTCATGGCCGACAAGTCCGAGATCTTGTTGTACGCCGAGAAGGCAGTCTGGGGGAAAACCACAGCCGAACCGGATAACGGCGTTTACGTCGTCAGGTCGACCCTGGTCGCTAGCTATCCGCTCAATGAAGAAACTGCGCAAGCACTGGCAGCACAGGAGGCCAGCCACGTGTCCATGACGGTTCACAGAGTCCATTTCGAATTCGGCATCGACGGCCGCTTTGTCGAACTCGACATCCACGATAAATCGAAAGGCGGCATTCGCGATGCGATCGACTGCCTTAAATAACCCCCGACAAGGACAAGCGCTATGAACCGACTCTTCACGCTTTCGATTGCTCTTGGACTGATTCTTTTGACTTCGGCGGTCAGCGCCGCCGACTGCAAGTACAAAGAAAACAAGCTCGATTCGTTTACAAAACAAAAAGTCGTACTGACGAAGTGGCAGGCGTTTCGCCCGACCGGCAACCAGGCCGTAAACCACGGATGGATGGCCGGAGTAGTCAAGGGTGACAAGACATTCCTCGCGCTGAGAATTGGTGTCGTGGGTTACGGCGGGCCACCAATGAGCGTACTGGAAGGGGCAAGCCTGCTGGTTCTAATGGCAGACGATTCCGTCGTAGAGCTTGCCGCCTACGAGGATGTCTGGATAGAAAACTCCTCAGTCGTTATTCACTATGAACTCAATGCCGAGACAATGGCCGCATTAACGGCTCAAGGCGCGAGCGACATCCGTGTAACAACCAACCGCGGCGATCATGATTTTAATTTCGGCAACAAGCCGACGGACAGAATGCAATTTGTACTGGGGTGTGTTCAATAAGGTCGCTGCTGCAATACCGTCAATCAGCATCGGACTCAAGCCAATTCAGGATTCTTCATCGTCTATAATGAGATTGACGAGCGCTATCCCGGCGCGCGGCCGAAGGGTCGCGAGAGTACTATCAAGTACAGCCACATATTCGACGTCTTCAAGTAAGGAAACATGTTGAAACAAAGCACTTCGATTAAGACCGCCGCATTACTACTCAGCAGCATGCTGCTGGTCGCTTGTAGCCCGGCAAAGGACACGGTGCCGCCGCGTGCCCATGCTCGCAACGTCATTCTCCTCGTCGGTGACGGTTTCGGCGCCGCTCAAATGTCGTTCGGCATTCAGACTGCGAACCAGGTCGAGAAGCGCCAGCTCAATATTGAGTCACTCATGCTTGATGGAAACACAGGTTACGCACAGCCGTTGCCATTCAATGGCATCGTCATCGATTCCGCTGCAGCTGCAACGCAACTGGCAACCGGTCAGGCAGTGCGCAACGATGCCCTGGGCTTGAGTCCCGACGGCTATCCGATTGAGACGATCCTGGAGTGGGCACACGCACGCGGTCTCGGGACCGGGCTGGTCACAAACATGCGTATCACGCACGCGACCCCTGCCGCTTTCGCCGTTCACACAGGTTCGCGCTATGACAGCGAACAGCTGCTGATGGACGACCTGTTGCGCGAGCGTGATGTCGACGTCTTGCTCGGCGGCGGCGGGCGGGCCCTGGTACCGGCCGGATCTATGGTATCGGAGGCACTTCCGGGTATTCCCGAGGACCTGGACGGCGAATCGATTCGCGACGACGCGATAAACCGGGTCGAGGAATTGGCGGGTCAGGGCTATGCCATCGCTTCAGATGCGGAGTCTTTGCAAGCGGCTGCAAGCCACGCGACGAAACTCCTCGGCGTGTTTTCAGCGAGCCACCTCCCATATGTCATCGACCGCCGACATATGAATGTCTCGAATGTTCCGACGCTGGCGGAGATGACGAGTGCAGCGCTCGAAGTTCTGTCGCGACGCGATGCTGGTTTCTTTATGCTGGTGGAAGGAGGACGTATAGACTACGGCGCGCATGCGAACGACGCGGGCACCATGCTGCACGAGATCATGGACTTCGACCAGGCCGTCGGCACGGCGCTGGAATTTCAGCGCAGCCATCCGGACACGCTCGTTATTGTGACCGGGGATCATGGCACCGGCGGATTTTCGTTCACCGATGCTCACTTCGGTATGGACCCGGACCTTCTGCTCGATAGCGGCATCGTTTATCAGCCAGGCAGGCGATATCCCTCCACGGACCACCTTGAAGTCCTGTTCCGACAGAACGCATCCTTCCCCTATATCCTGCAGCAGGCCGACGCGGATCCGGCAAGACTCATTGAGCTCGTTCTTGAACACACCGGTCTTGAGATGACAATGGATGAGGCCAGCAAGGCGCTGGTCAGAAACGAGCAAGGATTTGCCGGCAGCAAAGAATCTCTTCCTTATCACGGTGGCGCGGAAGACAGTGCCACTGCCCTGCTCGGGCGTGTTCTGTCGCGGCAAACTTTTGTTGTGTGGTCGACGGGAGAGCACACGAGTGACCCCGTCCCAACCTTCGGGCGCGGGCCGGGCGCAGAACACTTAAGGGGAATCTATCCGAACACGCACATTTACTCGGTGATGCGTGAAACACTGGAATCCGGGCTTTGATACGGCGATCAGTCGCCCTATAGATTTGGTACCGCTTTAGCCTGTGAGCGACGCAGAAACAACAGGCCACCGTAGAGGACGATCAAAATCCCAGGCAGTATGCTGATGGTTCGTATGGCCTCCGTGCCAACCGAGTTGTCGAGAACGCGGCCCATTATCGGCATTATTATGGAGACCGAAAGCGTTCCCAGGCCGCCCATGATGGACAGGCCGAACGCGCCGCTTTGCGGCAGATTCTCCGACACAAACGCAAGTGTCGTCGGCCAAAAAAACGTTATGCCGAGGGCAAATATTGCTGCACCGACAAAAATAAACGAGCCCGACGCACCGGCCAGCATTTGCATGCCAATGAATGAAAATATTGCGGAGAACCACAGCATGCCAACCGTGCTGATTTTTGCGTGGATTGGTCCTGCATAGGCACGACCAAAAATCATAATGCCGTTGATGAAAGCCAGCACAAGAAGCGCATTGACGCCTGTCGCGGCCAACAGCGATTCAATACGCTGCGTTGTGACGAGTTCCGTTGCGGCGGACATCATCATGCATACGCCAATAAACAAATACAGTGGTGTCAGCAGGCTCTTCAGTGCGTCGCCGGTGCTGACACCCATCTCGACACGCTCCGTCAGCGGGAAGGACTGACCCCGGAACAGGTTGCCGTAGATGACGAGCGGAATGAACAGGGTCGCAACCAGGACCTGCCAGCCAAGCCCGGCAATATCCATTAACAGATAGCCCAGTATCGCACCGATAACTATTCCCGCCGGCCACCAGAGATGAAATCGATTGAGCATCTTCGTTTTTTGCTGCGGATACATGCTGGCGACGAGCGGGTTGCACACGGCTTCGATCATGCCGTTGCCTAGACCCATAAGAACGGTCGCCAGAAAAAGCGATGTCAGATCGGTGGCAGCAAGCGTGGTAACGATCCCGGCCGCATGCAGAACAAAGGCTATCCACATGCCCTTTCTCATTCCAAGGTAATCGACAATCGGGCCGCCGAGAACCATTGCGATTGTGAAGCCCCAGAATGCCGGCATGAACGCATAGCCGATTTGTTCGAGCGTCAGGCCGACGCCGGCGGGGCCGAATACGGTCTCGAGCCTGGCGCGGATAGCGAATGTCATGGCAGTAAGGACGAGCGCTATGCAGCTGGCAACAAACAGCCGCCGTTCATTGGCCTGACCCATTACATTATCCTCGACGTCGCTTTTTTATTATTGTTTTTCAGCGTGCTCAAGCCAATTTCGCAGGATGTCGTTTTATCCAACGCATTTGCAGACTAACGCCGATCACGAAAAGGACCAACAACACCAGGTAACTGTTCTTCAGAATCGGATCTTCGAGTGACGTCAAAATGGGGTCGCCAACCGGTAAGCGCATCAAACCGTCTGTCACCGCGGGAATGCAATGAAAGAGCAAAGTCGCCGAGTAACTGAACGCCTGCAAATACCGGGACCATTTTCCAAACGGTTGCATTTTTTCGGCAAACGCCCCGACAACCAACGCCCCCAATGTCATCACCGCCAGGCTATGAGCCGGAGTGAAATGACCGTGCTGAAAAATGACAAGAGCGGTGCCCGCAGTAACCAGGGTGGCTGCCAGGTAGATTTGTCCCGACTTGTTTCGCAAGGATATTTCCTTGAACTTGACCAGCGTCATGCCGCCACTAACAAGGGCGATGATGCCTATCACGAGATGAAACCAACCGATTGGGATTAATTCAGGCATGCGGGGTTCTCCCATTTATTGTCGGTGCCATGCTATCACGGAGTCGGCAAGTCGTAATGCCTACGTTCTAAATTCATCCTACAACTCGACGCCAAGCCCGGCCCCGACAGGAACGGTTATTTTTCCTTCATTGTCCAGTGCGAAGGGATTGTGTTTGAGAAGACCCATAATGGATCTGTGTGGCCTGACCTCGACCATATAATATTTGTCGTCGGACACGGTTGCTTGAAATTGCAGATCAGCAGCAAGCCCAACGGCCGTATTCCAACCATGTGGAATCACAGCTATGTTATTTTTACTGGCCGCATTACGAATGGACTGCATCTGAGTCAGGCCGCCTACTCTTGTACAGTCCGGCTGTAGAATGTTGACGGCTTTGAGATCTGATAATTTCTCAAAATCTCTGAGCAGGATAAAATCCTCGCCCCCGGCGATAGCAATATTTGCGAGTTGAGTCAGTCGTGCAAAGTCTTCAAAGGCCTCCGGCGCTAGTGGCTCTTCAAACCAGAGGTAGTCCAGTTCTTCCAGAACTCTTGTCGTTTTGAGTGCCCAGTCAAAATCCCCTGCCCATTGCGGGTCAGAGCTGTAGGTATCCAGCATCAATTGAATATTTTTTCCTACGATTTTTCTTGCGAATCTTAAGAGATTGGCTTCACAACGATCCCATTCTTTATCCGATCTGCTGTTATCACGGTGGCCAAAGTTTTCAACGCTGAGCTTAATGGCCTTGAAGCCCTGGTCTACTGCAGAGCACAGTGTTTTGTCGAAAGCATCTCCCGCCGCAGCCGAAGTCATCGCTAGACTCACAGTCGCATAAGCAAGAATACGATCATGCTTTCTGCCACCAAGAAGCGCACTGACGGGCAGGTTTTTTTCTTTTCCCTTGATGTCCCAAAGTGCGATATCGATGGCGCTCATCGGGATGGCCATCTCAGCATCTGCTTTATGAAGGATCGCAGGGTCTTGTTGATATTGTGTCAGGGCGTTGCGTAACTGACTGACGCCTGTATAGGCAGAGCCAAGGCCGGTAATGCCCTCCGGAGTTGTTATTTCAAGAAGGACAACGTCTCTTACATCGCCACCACCCCAGTCCACCGGGCTCAATGGAATTATTTTCGACGTTTTTATCACGCTCAGATCGTTAAGGCGAAGCTGCGAAATCGGTGATGGTGGCCATAACACCCCATCCGCCAAAGGCTTCCGAGACCGCGATCCAGATTTCGTTCTCGCCT
>SMVA01190309.1_pt1 | contig 26681 bp, 20 predicted proteins | sample 2456451 | NCBI WGS metagenome assembly SMVA01 (sample SAMN11095933, study PRJNA526329) | marine sediment metagenome | biome: Marine sediment; feature: Surficial sediment; material: Deep marine sediment; isolation source: Hadal surficial sediment | place: Pacific Ocean | collected 2014-05 | depth... | reverse complement strand
TGAGCGGTCGATAGCGGAGCATGACCCTGGAGCCATCAGCGAGCCCTTTTCTGAACCTCGGGCCCCATACGATCCACTCCATGGAATATTTGTCGCCCAGGAGCTGCAGTGCTTTTTCCTCGACACTTTTATCAATGACGACCGTGGCCTCGGCATCGAGTTGCGGCAGCGTTTTGTATTTCCCCCCTGTTCCTTTCCACTCGCCAAGTTCTCCTACCCAGATTCTTGCCCGGTTTAATCCCTTGGATGCAGCTCTTGCTCGCCAGGCATCTACGCTGGAGCAAACATACATATCCACACCATCATGGGCAAACCAGACCTCGGCCTGGCAGCTGCTCTCCTGACCATCAGATTTAATGGGGGTGAGATAAATCAGGGAGGATTCTCTCATCGCAGATTTAACGTCTGCAAAAGAAGGGATAGAAATGACTGAGAGAATTGGAAGTGAGGTGACAAGTTTGATGAACGAGCGGCGGTCTATCATGGATTTACTCCTTTTCCGGGAAATGTTGGCTAACTGACGTTGGCATCCACTGGCTAACAATCGTTTCATTTCCAGCAGGATGACTCTCAGGTCTTGCAGTTGGCTTTGCCACTCTACATGGTTTTGGATGTATCTATCGACCTGCTTATTCATACTCGCGGTCTCCGTATTGACGGCTACGTTGATGGCAAATTAGATACTTTTACCCGTGACCAGCGAAAGATCGTTGATTCACAGCTAAATCAGCGAACCAACATCACTACAATCCAAGCACCATCTTGGCCATAATATTTCTCTGGATTTCGTTGGACCCGGCAAATATTGATACTTTCCGTGTATTCAGATAATCCGGTGCTGCCGCCGCGGCATAGACGGGACCAATGGGTTCACGATTCCAGCCCTTGATGGGTGGTGGGTTGTCGAACGGCACCCCATAATTACCCGTCGCTTCGAGCACGAGTTCTGTGAGTTGCTGTTGTAGTTCTGTGCCTCGGCACTTCAGCAGCGAAGATTCCGGTCCGACATTTGCACCCGTTGAAAGTGAACTCAAAATACGCAGTTCCGTATACTCCATCGCAGAAATGGCTATCTCGGTTTCAGTTATTTTCCTTCTGAAATCCGGGTTATCCATCAGGGATCCGCCGGCATCGCTTTCCATCGAGGCAATCTGCTTAACCCGATCAAGTCCCGCCTTAAGCGAATGGGAATAAGCATTACCTCTTTCAAATTCCAGCAGGTACTTGGCACAGGTCCACCCCTTCCCCTCTTCACCAATCAGGTTTTCCACCGGCACTTTCACGTCGGTGAAATGAATCATGTTTATTTCCTGGTATCCCTCAGGAGGGCAATCAATCGTCTGGATCGGAACCACGTCGATTCCTGGAGACTTCATGTCTATCAGCAGGAAGGAGATCCCCATCTGCCTTATTTCTTCTTTGCTGGTGCGGACCAGGCAAAAAATCATGTCGGCATACTGTCCCAGCGTATTCCACGTTTTTGTTCCATTGACGATGTAGTGGTCACCATCGCGCTCGGCTTTTGTTCGCAACGAGGCTAAATCTGAACCAGCGCCGGGTTCCGAATATCCCTGGCACCACCAGACTTCGCTGGATAATATGCCCGGCAAGTACTTCTCCTTCTGCTTCTCGTTTCCAAATTTCATGATGACAGGCGCCACCATGCCTAACCCGAAAGGTACGATCATTGGCGCACCGGCGGTGGCCATCTCAAGGTCATAAAGATATTGTTGCGTTGGTGTGAATTCCGGTCCGCCGTACTCGGCGGGCCAGTTCAATCCAGCCCAGCCTTTTTTATACAAGGCATTTTGCCAATAAACGTGGTCCTCTTTAGTGATTTGGGTGCTATTCGCTTTTCGGTCCCGCATTTCCTGGGGAAAGTTCTCCGAAATCCATTCACGAACTTCCTTCTGGAAGCTAAAATCTTCTTCACTGAACTCAAGATCCATATCTATCCCTTACTTTAAATTCCTGGTCGAATCGTCCTGACAATATCCGGCATGTTACGCATTATAGGCGGAGCTATACTGCCTGCTCAACCAGGCTTCTGCCAACAACTTTAAGCGCCAGGGTTTCCTCGGTACCTTCAAATATAGAGAGCACCCTCGCGTCCAGCCAATATCTGCTAGCCGCAGTCTCTTCTGCATACCCCATACCCCCGTGAATTTGCATCCCTTCACGTGTGATCCACTCGGAGGCCTTGCAGGCAAATAGCTTAACCAGGCTGGCTTCGACCTGCCCTTTCCCTGCATCCATGAGCTTGCCGACGGCATAGGTGAACTGCCTGGACGCAGCCACGTAAAAGCCCATGCGGGCAAATTTAATCAAGGTCAATTGATAGTCCGCTATGGGTCGTCCGAATACCTTACGATCTGTGGCATAACTTAATGATTGATCGAATGCCGCCTGCATTACACCACAGGCCCTTGCGGCGGTTTGAATGCGGCCACCCATAAATCCACGCATGGTGAAGTAAAAACCCCGGCCAATACCCTGGCCCTCGCCGATGATATGACTTGCAGGGACAAAAAAATCATCAAAGAACAACTGAAAAGAATGCATACCACGATAACCGATGGTGGATATGGCCTTACCCGAGAGTCTGCCGCCACCGGCCTGGGTAAAATCAATTTCTTCCTCATCTGTAGAAGGCTTTTCAACGATAAAGAGACTTAAGCCCCGGTGGCCGAGAGAAAGATCTGGGTCAGTTCTCGCCAGGGTTAGTAAGACTCCGGCTTTCCCTGCGAATGTACTCCAGGTTTTTGCACCATTGAGTATCCAGCCGTCGTCAGTGGGAGTGGCTTTTAAGCGCATAGAGGCAACATCTGAACCATAATCCGGCTCAGTGATGGCGATGGCACAAAGTGGATCACCGCAGGCAAGTTTCGGCAGCCAATACGCTTTTTGATCCTCTGTCCCACCTTCCAGCAATGCCCTTGCCATGATCTCTGGCCTGGTTATCAGGGATCCTGCTCCGCCCAGGGACGCCCTGGAGAGTTCTTCGGTCACCACTATCATACCCAGGCTATCTTCATGGTCGTCCGGCAATAAACCGCCATAACGTTCAGGTACGCTCAACCCGAAGCACCCCAGGTCCCTTAGCCCGTCGAGTATCTCAACAGGTATAATCAAATCTTTTCGATGAATATCTTCTGCTAACGGTATCACCACATTCCCGGAAAATTGACGAAAAGTTTCTGCCATGAGCAATTTCTCCTCGTCGAGGCCGCGGTCTCCCAGATCACCATTTCTATCGACGATGTCCCTGCCGATAGCAGCAAGGTGCGCATGTGACAACTTCGCCCGGCAAAATATTCTGCACCCTTCACTTGCCACGAGATCGGAGATTTCCAGACCAAAATCCTCTGCACTACGACTGAGTCTTTCGGAGATGCTCATGATCATTTCTGCTGCAAAGCTTTCAGCAAGACTTTTTTCGAATTGTCCGCAAGCATCTGAATATTCTATATACTGAAGGGCGCACTGAAGCTCGGCTGTTGAGACTGCCAAATCGAATATGACTTGTTGGTAATCATCCAGGCGAGCGACAAGAAACTTGCCATCTTCGGTGCACTTGACATGTATGTGTTTTAGCGACTCTTGCAACAAAGAGTCTACCCATTGCAAGTGGCTGGTTACATTATTCACTGGCAGCTGCCCTTAATCTGTTCTCTACTATTTTCATAAATGATCGCCCTTGTAGTTCATCAATGGTGATACCCGTCTGCAATGCTTCATCTTCGGACAGTGCTCCACAACTAATACCACTGAGAAAAAAGTTAAGCAATCCCTGGGCTGAAGCAGCGTCATCAAAGGTGTTGCCTACCATCGATGCCTGTGCAGCCTGGTTGAGAAATGTCTCCAGTCGCGCACTGGCATCGGCAAGCCCATTTAAGAAAAAATAATAAACAGCCACGTAGCGAATAGGAAGTTGGCCCGGATTCAGATCCCAGCTCTGGTAAAAGCCGAGCTTCAATGAATGCATGATATTTTCAAAATGTATGCGCCAGGCCGCATGCACGACCTGCCGATTTTCCGATTGTTGTTCGGCAGTAAGATCCGACCCCTTATTCGGTGGTATAGGCATTGTATTGGTAATACCGTCGCACAGGGTCACCGCAGTGCCGGTCAGGGATACCTGCATCATCTGCCGTGCAAAATCTGCAGAGGGGTGCCGGTGATCCTGGTAATTCGAGGCGATATTACAGCTCGCCGTATAGTCATAGGTACCAAGGATTGCCGACGAAACACGGCCAGTTCCTGCATCAACTAATGCTGGTATGCCGCACTCACCTGTGGGATTGAATATTGATTGAATCGTTTCAATCATCAGTTCAATTTTGATTCTGCCGGAATGAACATGACAAGTTTTCTCCAGTAGATCCAGGCACCGGGATAATACAGCGACCTGCCCAGGGCTGGTGACCTTCGGTAAAGTGACATAAAAAGGATCCGGCAGTTCTCCGCCGGATATCGATGTTAGCGTGGAGAGGAAAACATCCAGCGTACGCAACGCTCTGACCTTGGACTCTTCAGTCAATGCCTTGATTCGTATACCTGTAAATGGCGGCAAATCCCCGGCCTTCATACCAGAGGCCATGGCCTTTGCTGCAGATATTGCATGGGAATCTTCCTCATCATCTGCCCTGGCGCCATAGCCGTCTTCAAAGTCGATTCGCTGATCCTCCACTGGTTCTTCCCGGAGTTTTGTTAGTGTCCGCTCATAGACCAGTGACCAGATACCAGGTGATTCCGGTCTTGCAGAATCAGTGTTTATCGCCAATGCATCTGCCAGTTCGTGATGATCTCGCGCATAGGTCCCAAAATGTTTTAAGGCAAGGCCACCTAATTTATTTGCAATACCTGCTTTATAAAGGTGGGCACCCCCATACAGTGTATGAACAGGTTGTCGTGTCACTTGAATGCCAGGATATCGGCTGGCAAACTCAATATTCGCTTTGGAAAGCTGATCCAACAGCGACCCCAGATCAGTTGCTTTCAAACTTGGTTCCACTTGTTGCCCCCATGAAAAAGGAGCAATTCTAAACGATCAAGGCCCCGCAGGTGTAGTTAATCATTTACCTGCATCGGGCCCAGCTCAATGGGACTCGCACCCCTGGGCACAAACTACCGGGCAATCATGTGGGAGTTGCCCGGATCAGACCAGGCAGAGTTTGTACTGATACTGCCATTTACCCAGAAAAATAAACAGGTATTGATCGGCTGGATTGTCGGGCTCTCTGACGGCGACAACTATGGTCGTTTCATCGCCTATAGTTATTCCAAGGAAGCACGGACGCCGGGTCCGCAACAGGTGGAGACTAAAATCGACCAGGATTCATTCCTGTCTGAGCAGTTTACCTTATGGGATCAACAGGGTTCGGAGGTCCGCGTTCAATCGTAATTTCCCAGTGTGACAGAGTGTGCCATAAAGGTCTTAAACGGTAATCTCGCCCCTGCATGGAGCTGTTATAATTATCAACCTGTTAGATCTGAAAAGGAATTCAACGTGAGCAATAGATTAATACTGGTCGTCTTTTTATTAGCGACAACATTAGCTGCAAGAGCTGATTTTGTGGGAATTCATGGTGGCGCAGGCTATTGGGATTCACAAATTGGTGGCGAAATCCTGATCAATGCAATTGATCTTGAGGATGACCTCAACATTACAGGCAATAGTTCCAATCATTTCTGGTTAGCATTGGAACACCCGGTTCCGCTCCTGCCCAATATCAGGATAGCTGCGACGAAACTGGAAGATAGTGGTGATGGCATCATAAGCCAGGATTTTGATTTTCTGGGAACGAGTTATACGGTCTCCCAGCAATTGCACACAGAAATCGATCTGACGCAAGCAGACGTGACCCTGTACTACGAGCTAATTGATATCGGGATGGACCTGGATGTGGGTGTAACCGCAAGATGGATCGACGCAGAATTGAGTATCGAGGACTTCACAGACTCTGCTGATGTTGTTGTACCAATGATCTACGTCAGTGCCAAGGTTGGGTTACCTTTCTCTGGTGGTTACATCGCCGGTCATGTGAATGCCGCTAACTACGAAGGTAATGGCCTTACCGATTACACGGTGAAGGTCGGTTGGGAAACGGAAAACTTCATTTTCCCGGAATTTGGAATCGAACTCGGATATCGGGACTTCTCACTTAAAGCTGACGATTCGGACCTGTATTTTGACATCAATGTTGAAGGAGCCTTCCTCAACCTGACCGCGCATTTCTAGCCACCTACAAGATACTTTACGAGGTACGTCACATGGGTACTTCACACGGGTACTTCACATGGGTACTTCACACGGGTACTTCACATGGGTACTTCACATGGGTACTTCACATGGGTACTTCACATGGGTACTTCACATGGGTACTTCACATGGGTATATAGGCGATCAATAACTTCCTCTGGTCGCCCATGTTCTCTGTCAAAAAGCATAGCGATTTCAAATTAGACGTCGGCAACCCGGCGCCACCTCAGTGAACGATATAACCTACTGTAAATAAAGGATATTTACACTTTATCGGAAATTGGCACGAATGTAGCCTTATGTGAACTCCGACAAATAAGTAGTGCAGACAACAAGTCATAATAGCTTTGTCGCTGTGACGAATCTTGAACAAATTATAAGGATCTGCGTTGCGCCATTACACAGTAAACTTCAAGCAAAATGCTTTCGACAAGACCCAGGAACTTGCCGATCGATGCATGTTGTTCCACAAAAAGGTTATTGACTTTATCTTTCGTGTATACCTCGAACAAAACGGATTCTATTATGCCATTTACTATGTGGTTCAATACAGCAAGTCGCGTACTGTAAAAAAAATATCTGATTAGAAAGACCCCTACCAAGACGGCGACCCATCAAAAGGGCAACGACTCGAATGAGTCGGCCAGTTATAACTTTACTGCCATTTCCTTTCATCCAGCTTTTTGATTTCAACAGCCAGGGGCATTTAATTGACCCAGGCCGGTGAACGAGTGCGTGGAAGAATCCATGTTTTTCTGTTATCCGCGATGTAAAGTTGTTTTAATCTATCGTGGGAAGTAGCGAAACAGGATTGTTCTCAGGGGAAATAATGGAATTTGGATTACGTTATTGTAATACCGGGCGTTATGTTGATCCGACCCAGGCAGTTGAGCTCGTGCAGGCTGCTGAAGAAGCAGGATTTGAATCTGCCTGGACAGTTGAACATACAGTTCTGCCTGAAGGCTACGAATCCCTCTACCCTTACTCTCCAGACGGCAAGATCGCCGGTGGTGCCAACGATATCCCTTTGCCTGACCCATTGATCTGGATGGCGTATGTCGCTGCACAAACATCCAGGATTAAACTGGGAACTGGAATCCTGATTCTGCCTCAACATAATCCCGTCATCGCTGCCAAGCAGATAGCAACCCTGGACCATATGTCGCAGGGACGTATTCTCATCGGTATTGGTGTTGGCTGGTTGAAAGAAGAATTCGACGCCCTTGGCGTTGATTTCACCAACCGGGGTCTTAGAACAGATGAATATGTGGCGGCAATGAGAGTCCTCTGGTCCGACGATGCACCCACATTCAACGGGGAGTTCATTCAATTCAAAGGTGCATATTGCAGACCGCAGCCTGTAAACGGCACAGTACCAATTATCGTTGGAGGACACACCAGGGCGGCAGCCCGACGTGCCGGAAGAATTGGTGATGGTTTTTTCCCTGCGCGAGGTATTTCTGAAGACCTCATTCGGATTGCCAGGAACACTGCTCACGAACACGGGCGTGATCCGGACAAGCTCGAAATAACAACGAGTCTGCCACCGAACCTGCAAGAAATTTCAAGACTAGCGGCGTTAGGCGTCAAGAGAATTCTGGTACCGGTAGCACCTACTCCCGGAATGGCAACCTGGATCAAGAATCCTGATGAAGCACTCGCCTGGCGCGATCATATAGATCGCTACCGGAATCTTTAAGCAGCATGATAGTTTCTATTTCCGAGGTCATCGTGCTGGCATTCAGTGTCACCGTCAGTTATTAGCGGACAAACTTTGTTCGGCAACATCCAGGGCATTAGGCGGCGCAACGCCATGCAATTCGATTTCAGACAGATAATACTCAAGGGCTATCACTACATCAGCCATCGTTTCAAGCACACTCTGGATCGTTTCTTCCTCTACCCCATCATCGGCCACCGACGACACAAATTCTTCAAAATCTATTAGAATTGCTGCTGCTCTATCCAACTTTAGAAGCTGGACTCCGCCACGAACTGCCACAAGACTGTCCTTCATGCTCTGTACATGGTCCAGGTCGTAGTTCGATTCAACAAAGGCGTCCATATCTTTCTTTGACACGGCCAATCCTGCCTGCGCTTCTCGTATAACGATAGCCTCGGCTTCATCGAGCTGACTCTTAGCCATGAGTGCTAGCTTGGTCTGTTCATCAGCAGCACCATCGAATTTCAAATCTAACCGGTTCAAATTTGCCAGAGTACTTTCCACAAACAATAAACCATCCGCAACCTCCAGGAGATTTTCCTGGGTGTATTTAGCACCACTTGCCCAGTTTCCAATACTCTTTTTAATATTAGCTAGAATTTCACCGGGTGTTTCCAGGCCAATGATCGACAAAACATCTGATGTACGTCGAAAAAGAGAAACTAACGGTGACAAATCTACTGGGACTGATTCATCCTGTGAAGCCTTCTCCAAAATTTCTTTACTCTTGGCTAATTCCTCTTGCAAGGCTTTAACCATCGCCTGGATAGTTTCGGCATCAGGACCCTGGACAAGTGCTTTTTCTTGTTGAAAAATCTTGTCCTTCACATCTAATTGTTTGAGCCCAAGCTTACTGAAGACTTCTGAGGTTGCTTCGGAACTGGCAGCAGAAAGATTGACGAGATAGACAAGCTCGTTCAATAGCGCCGCAGAAGCCCTGATCGTAACAACATCAGGCTCTTTCTCAAATGCCTTCAACTCTCGTTCAATCAAGGAAAGCACGCGCTTACGGGTATAACCCAACTGCAAGTCACCACTTAATAACCCTTCAAGAACGGCTTCTGTCAAGCGCCACTGGGTTCGAACAGGTGCATCACCCACCGAACTCGCTAAACGGGCAACAGATCGATGCATCAACTGCAATTTTAATTCAAGGTTCTCTTCACGAAGTAGACCAATTAAGCCAACCTGGTACATTAACCGCAGGCGCGGTACCAGAGTCACCAGGTCCGGGTCTTTCTCATAGTCCTTGGAAGATAAGTCAACTGGATTCGCACATTGGAATTCGGCTAATTCTGATTCAAAAATCAGCGGTTCCTGGAGTGCGGCACGTAATTCATTGATGAACGGAAGAGCCAGTGATGGAACAACCTGTCCACGGTCAGCGACATATTCAAAATAACAAGGCATCCAAACAAATGCCTGACTTAACGCAGCAAGACTAAAGTCAGATACTGCTGTAGGCTGCGCAGCCATCTGCTGAATCATCTTCGACATTTCTTCAGCTAGTTGAAGTGCACCAGGCATCTGCAGCATCTTCAGGATTCCAACTATTTCACTAACACATTGCTGACTTTCTTCTAACTGGTCAACTACTGAACGGACCGCAACAAAAGTTTCAAAATGTATCGAGGCTTTCTCAAGACTCGCTGTTAACTGAGACCGGAGTACTTTCAGCGACGTTACTTCCAGTGGAATAATATCAATCACACGCTTGCCCTGATTTTCCTATTTCTTACCGATACCATTCTGATCAGCTGTTCAACACCAATATCCTTTTATTACAAGACATCTTCTGATGAAACTTCCACCTCTGTTATTTCAGCCTGCTTTTGAATTTGAGATTTAACATTCCTGGTTAACCCTGGTTTCTTTTTTACTTTAGCTGTATCGATATGTTCAAGTTTATGCATCAGCGAACGGAATGTCTGGCCGTTCTCATTAATCAATTCATGAGGAAAGATAAACACAGGATCAATACCCGGAGAAGCACGCTTAAGCTGGAAGAAGTAATCAACAACGTTCTGTCCGGTACTCTGGTCACAACCGAAGCCTGATAAATCTACCAGGCCAACAACTTGTTTAGCTTCTCCTGCAGGAAAAGCAATAAGATCAACCACACGGTTAGCATCGCCGACGACAATATCATCGCGAAAATCGATAATTTCCTCCCGAATATTCTGGCGCACTTCTTTAATACTTCGTTTGCTGGAACTATCCAGGGTGAATCTCAATAAACTCCCCAGTAAAGAATCAAAGGCCTTTGTTTCGCCAGAATCGGTCCATCTTTTTCGTTTGTTGTCCTGTTGCCGATGATATGCCTGCCATAAGTAGCGGGTAATATTGGTCCTGTTATGTTCAAGTTGATCAAAATTGCGATGCAGGTAATGAAAGGCCTTTTTCTTTGGACGGCTCAGCAGTACGTTTAGCTCGCCTTTTCGTTTATCTGCATCATCGCCCTGTTTAAATGCACCCATGTTGTAACGCGTCGCATCCCAGAAATAGAAGATGTAATCTCGTTCTTTTCCCTGTAACGCTGCACCAGCACCGTCGAGAATATCTTCTCCCCTGTTGAGCTTCCTGAGATATTCGTGTTTTATCGATTTCACATAAGGTTCGTTTTTGAGCAGGAAATAACACAAGGCCACATCTGTTTCGACATCGATCAGGTCGCCTGTCGTTTTCTCAATCTTCCTGAGCGTCGTGACAACGAATTCCATAAATCGATCAATCATTTCAGTCTCAATTCCTTTGAACTTTCCGCTGGTAGGTTTATTGGAATATTCGATACCCTGTTCGCTGTAGTTAACCACGACTGAAGACTCGTGTTCCGGTAAACTCCATTGCATGATTTTAAGTTCGCCGTCATAAACATACTTATTTGAAAATTCAATAATTTCTGCCGGGCATCGATAGTGTTCGTCGAGCATTACTGAAGCCTGCTTGATGGCCTTAACCAGAGCAAAAATATTTGAACCACCTCCTTTGAAACCACGTGCCTGGGTTGATCGCAAGTGTTCATCAAGCTCGTGATCCTTAAACAGGTAATCATCAATGACAGAGTCCTTTTGTAGTACAGTTTGCTTATCATCACCAACGACAAGGATTTTTTTCGCACGGAACATCAATGACAGGGAATCATCAACCCGGCACTGGGTAGCCTCATCAATAACGACAAGATCAAAACTCTGCTCAACACAAGGAAGTATAAAAGGAACCACCTGTTTTCGGACGACCCATATGGGGAAGGTGTCAAATAGTTGTTGTGTTAGCTCTTCGAAAACGCTGCCGCTTTCACTGATGGAATTGAACTGCTTCAAGCTATCAGCCAGTGCCATAATACGGGTAATGCTGTTTGTACCAGATCTTGACTTCGATACCGTAGCCGAGCTAACAATCTCACTCAGATTCTCCACCAGGCGTTCTTTAACAATTTTGTCATGCTGCATGTATAGATCGTCGATCTCCTCCAGGTCGCCCTGTATTGACGCACCCTTCCCCATATTTGTTCCGTCCTCCACTGCTGTTTGTCGATCAAGACTGCGGTACATAGCCAACGCCCGGTTTGGTGATTCACCGATTCGAATGGACTCATGCATTTCTCTTAGCAACTGCCACAGCCCATCCGACCAGTTGTCCGCTATTTCCAGAAGGGAAATTTGATCCCGCACCATATCCAGCAGTTTTCTTGTACTCAACCGCAATGGTGATCTGAATACAGCCCTTACTTTCCTGGCCAGCCTGACAACCCCGTTACCCTGGGTAGACGTTTGCGCCTGGATGACAGACTCCAGGTACCGCATCAGTTCATGGCGGGGATACTCGTTGGTTAAATCATTAAAAGCCTCTACGCTTCTGATTTTATCGTTCAGAATCATAGACAGTATTTCTTCATCGTCCTTTAGAGTTTGAATCTCCGAGGAAAAGTTTCTACCCGGTATTTTAAAGAAGTGGTAACAGTCCAGCATATTCTCTTGAATAAGTTCAAATCGATTGCGAACAAAGGCATCAATCAAATCCCGGGACCGTAATTTATTGCTTCTTAACAGGCTAAGAAATTCCATTAAGTGGTGATTCTTTGTATAACCTTGACTTTTTTTCAGGACTCTTTGGTCAAAGGCTACTTCCTCACCCATCTGGTCAATCATTTTTCTCGTAATCTCTAAGGTCAACTTCTCGATCTTTTCTTTAAGGACTTTGATCCTTTTCTCAAGCCTGCTGCCACCGCTGGCATCCCCTGGGTTGAGTTCCTGTACATTGAACGCTTTTGTTAACTTACCGACCAGGTCCTCCAGGCTATGATCCCCGGTCTCTACTTCATCGATGACCTTGATTGCACTAAATAAGAGATCCATCCACTTGCGTTCAGCCGGTGTCCCCTTGTCATTACCAATTAAATACTCCTGCAATTTCTCTATCAAAGCCTCAATTGCACCCTGTTGATCACTGACGATGAGTATGCGTTGTTTGCTGTTGATACAGTGGATTAACAGGTTCATGATGGTGTGGGTCTTGCCGGTACCCGGCGGCCCTTCAAGCAACACAAGATCATGACCATTAAGTCCGTCCAGAAGATTTCTCGTACTCTTTGGCAACATGCCTGGTATCCAGGCGATGGGAGCAAATTCATCTTCACGCTGATCGTCTATCTGTTGCTCCGGAATTAAGAATCTACCGAGTAGTGAATTGTAGAAGCGCTTCGTTGAATGATGGGCGATAGTGTTTATCTTATCCAAATCAAGCTCCAGCGCCTGATCAATGGGATTCAGGAGTTTTGGTGCTCGATATAGATAAACACTTTGTAAATCACACTCAATACCCTCGACTTTTAGATCAGCCAGAATACCGCCTTTGCCATTCTCATCCTGGTAACCAAATAGAATTTCCCGGGTTCTATCGAATATGCTTTCTTTGATCGGCAGGTATCGTGAAAGACAAACTCTGTCATTTAGTCTGTCAACGCTAATATCCTGGGCTAACAGGGTCTTGAAAAACTTGTCGACATTGTCCACAGTCGCAACTGTCTCGCTGTATTTATCTACCAGGTTTGCAAGCGCTATGTGGTTTAAATAAAACAGGCCATTCTGTCTTAGCTCGATATGAACCCCGCGACCTGATTCACGGATACGGACCTTTGTATAATAAAGTGGAAAGCGAAATGTTTTTACCGACCTGTTATAAGAAAACAACGCATCAATAATTTCAAAACCCATGTAAAAGTCAGCGGAACGATCATTAATGAAGCGATCACGAAACTCACTCGCTTCAGCAGTACTGAGTTCAAAATAAAACTTTCCATTGCCAAGCAACTTAACTTCCGGCGCGGTTAGCGGAATTGGGAACTGGGATAGTATTTTTTTATTTTTTGAGCCTTTACTCTCCTTAGCCACCTCATCCTCATCATCATCAGCCGGGTATAGATTGACCTGTTTGTCTCCAAAAACCTCCTCGTAATCGACCTTGATATTCTTCCCGTTTAATCGCTCGCCTAATTTTGGTCCAAACAGTTTAGTCTCTGCTCGTAATTTTGACCGGCGCCCATCCACCATCGGTTTGGCTCCAGGCTTTTTATTTACATCGTTGGCATCCGTGTCCAGTATCGCCTTTTGTGCAAGACTGGGAGTAAACCGTAATGTCTGTTGCAGCACATCCTTACGCAGGATAAGTGAACTGGTGATGCTTTTGCTGCCTTTTACAAAACTAAACTGAAATAATTTATGGTAAGAAATTATCTCTTCCAGCACATCATTTGGGTGCTGGAGTTTGTCACTGTAAAGAAGTTTATCTAGTGTACGCAAGGCGCGGCGACTGACCGTGATGTAACCCGAGGAACCTTCTCTTTCTTCGACATCCTGTATGATCAGGTTATCCAGGTCCGCCGTCGAAGACTTGAAATAGAAATACTCGCGATTAAGAAAGGAGACTGGATATTCGAAGGCTTCCGGTCTCTTCTTGCTGATTTCATTTTTAACGATCATCCTGATGTGGGCGCGAAAGGTTCCGAAAACAAAGCGAGGAACAAATATTTTCCTGCCTTCCGCCTTGTTCTCCAGCGCATAAATCTGGAAACCATGATCATTGGTAAAACGCCGAATATGAAATGAATTGCGAAGACCACCTCTCTTGGACAGCCCGGTCTCTGCACTTGATCGTCTAAAATTCAATATCGCCATTTTTAATCCGTAACCAATTCTTTATCTTATTAAGAGTGAAACTCTTCTGTTACGCGCCCTCGCTCGTTCCAGGTTCGCTCCACTTTTACCTTTAACATCAACCAGCGGTCGGGTATCTGCATAACCCACTGCTCGCAGTCTTTTTGCTGCAAAACCAAAAGAACTCAAATGCAGGATCACGCTGCTGGCTCTTTTGCCGCTAAGACTCCAGTTGGTTTCTACCTCTCCATCGATCAGTCGATAGTAGGGCACATCATCGCTATGTCCTTCGACGTCAATTAGATATTCCGTTTTATAAATTTCTTTCAGGAGAGGAGCAATGGAATCGAGTGCTTCACCTTTGATGATGGCCCTACCCGGTGCAAATAGAACGCCAGTATCAAGATCAAGGCGGACACCATCTTTAGCAAGTTGAACCGAAGCGCCGGGAATACCAGGCGCAGTTTCGATGATTTTTTTTAAGGAATCCGCCAACTCAACCAGGGTATTCTCGGTCCGGCCCGTCATAACACTGCGTAGCTTCTCGAATGAGCCGACATCAATTTTGCTCATGGACAGCAACATCACGAAAAAAACACAGAGGATGACCATCAGGTCGCCAAAGCTTATATAAAAGGAATCGAGTCCTTTATCATCGTGATCCACTTCAAGCTGTGCCAGCTTCATACGGCTATGTCCAGTTTCTTATTCATAGCCATTGAATCTAATTGCCTGTCTTCACGCTTCATGAGGACACTGACCCGGTTCATGAGCAGCTTATGCGTTTCTAAATAAATAGTGTTGTGATGCTCCAGGCGACCTGCGAGCGGGGTAAACACCAGTGAACCCAGCACTGAACCAAATGCGGTGGTCATCAATGCCAGGGACATTGCTGGTCCAATTTTTGTGGGATCATCAAGTGACTGAAGCACCTCGATGAGACCAATCACTGTGCCTAGTAATCCAAGTGCGGGCGCTATCTTGGCACCTTTGTTAAGGAGTGAAACTGCCATCTTCCTGACTAAAAATAGTGAGGCAACTCGATTACTGACAAAGTCTTCAATTTCTTCGTAGAACAGTTTTTGCTTAGCCATGTAAATGATGTCGTTGAGCAACTCACCAACAAGTTCATTTCCGTCGCGCATATCAACAATAGAGCCACCCGTAATAATAGTTTCATCGAGTTCTTCGATCGCGGGATTGAGGTGTTTCACGGGGTTGCTTATAAATGAACGTAAAACCATCAGCAACGTATGAAGAAATGTTTCCAGATCAAATTGAAATAACAAAACACCGAGTGTTCCACCCACTACAAAGTAAAAACTGCGGAAATCATTAAACATTAAGTTGTTATTTCCCCCGGCTTCAAATCCGATGGCGGTAACAAGAACAGATGCCAGCAAACCGATGCTGAAAAAAACCGTTATGGGATCGAATCTCTTCTTTGAAACGCTCAGATACCCTTTACTTTTTAGACCGATCATAATTTATTCTCTACCTGTAGCTCTTCGTTACTATAATTTGGACTTCGATCGACTAATTGATTGCGGGCAAGGCTAAATAAGAGAAGCTGCTCCTGCATCCGGTTGTTGAAATAGTCTGGATCAGTAGAGGCAAGAACAGAAAATCGAACGATATAACCATCAGCAATGGAAATGACAACTTTCATGCCCCGCCTTAGTGAACCTATAGAAGCTGCTTCCATTTCATTGAGCGCTTTAATCTGAAATTCGTTGCGCTTGGAATCACGGGCTTTAAATGTGCTCCCAACAACATACAACAAGTCTGCAGTACGTTTCTCCAGGCTGCCAAGCTCTTGATTGTCGAAAAATATAATCCCCACTGGAGATGCCTTTACCTGATCGAAGGTGACAAGGCAACGAGCCTGCAGTTCAGGTACCCTGTCGAGCATATGTGTCGGGACATCTATGATCTGCCGATGAGATTTTAACTGTACAATTCTTCGTTTAAGATCAACACTCTCAACCCGGCATATTTTAGCGTTATCCGGCAAAATACGTTGTGAATCCAGTGCCCGCGATGCTCGGCTCAGAGACTTTTGTTCCCGACCTAGCTGATAATTGAGATCGCTGATCTGTTGGTTAAGCTCTCTATTATTATTTTTGAGTTTTCTTATTTCTTCAATTAGATCCTTATTCTTTTTGACTTCCGGACCGGTTCTAGCGGACAGTTTATTGGGGCCAGCGACTCCCGTTCCGTATTTAGCTATTTCGTCATAAAAACTCTGCAGTACTTCACCGACTTTATTTTTTTGTGGCAGCTCAAAACGAATACAGGGGAAGTAATCACGAACCATAACCGGTGATGAGTCTGCATCACCTTTATCAGAACTGCTGGCATGAACAGCAAAGGTAAAACTATCCAGGCAGGATAGGATGTTCTCAAGATTAGGAACAAAACCGTGAGCATCAAGAACTGTTTTGATCGTGCTGATCGGGTTAGAGAATAGTACGCGGTCAATCGTAATATAGAAAAATTTCTCATCGGTGTTGAAACCAACAACTGAAAGATTCTTGTTGATAGAAGCCTTTGACAGATCTACAAGGTCTTGCTCTGAGAAAACCTCTAGTTTTTCTTTTTCAAAAATGGCCATTTACTCAGCTCTATATGAATTTATGGGGCAACATTCCTTAAAAGACCCCGTGGTGAAAACGCATCAGGCAGCATGAGATTTGACTTGACGACAATATCAATCCGGCTGTTTTGACGGCTAAATCGTAGTTGTCCGCGGCTTCCGCGGTCTTGTTGCGTAAATACTGAATATTGCGTCCTCTGCTGAGACCCGTTTCCGCTGCGGCATAAGCCTTTGCACCTTTTGCAAAGCTTTTTGGTGCGAGCAGTTCTGCGTTGGCGGCAGTGGCTTTCGCAAGAGCAATGTCGACATCTTTAAAGAAGGTCGCACGCAGTTCGTCCTCTGCAAAGGCGTTACTTGCATAGGTGAGGAAGGCACTCAGTGTCAGCACTCTGATCAAGCCAGTTTTGAAATCCATTTTGTATATCCCGATATCCATGAGAATAAAGTGCAATATGACGACTGCTGGAGACACCGGCCCAGTTTGTGCAGCGCACAATCCTGCAGCGAATCCAGAATCACTACTGTTTTTATGCCGCACAGAGGACATCGGGTAAACCATAAGTCGACAGACGTGCTTAATTTGCAGAGTGGTCGGTAGGACCCGGAGTGATAAAGGATATACGCACGCGCTGCATCCTGGTGCCTGGACGGGTACTGCAGGCTTTACAGGGTATCCCGGATATTACAAGTTACGGGATTTCAGCGGTTTCAGGGACGTCAGTCCGCCCCCTGTCTCCAGTGATTATGCCTTCTGGCCACGATCATCAATGACATGGACACCAGTAACCGCACCTTGTCTGTTCGGCGCAGCTGTTCGACGACGGCTGCTTCCATCAGAATTAATGGGTAATCCTCCACCAGGCTTTTCATTCGCTAACAGGTTCTGAAGCTGTTTACACTGGCCAGGTTATCTTTTCGACCGTCTAATACACACAATTCAGATCAACTGATTGAAGTGTAGACGCCCACTCTTGAATCCTGAGTGACGCCAAGCTTCGATAAGCGTGATCCGGGTTCAATTTCTGGCGTTCAGAGGTGAGTGCAATCGTATTGGGAATTGTTTAAGGTTCGCTGCAGTTATAGTGCCCACATAAGAAGACCATGACCCAGAGCTCGACCCCCGACATAGAAGCTGTCAAAGCGTATTTCCTGTCTCTCCAGGCAACGATTTGCGACACCCTGGCAAGGATAGACGGCTCCGCTGACTTTAGCCTCGAAGACATTCGAACTGATGCTGGAGGTCAATCACGACCCAGGGTGATCGACGGGGGCACCCATATTGAAAGAGGCGCCGTCCAGTATTCACATAGCATTGGCGCTGCCTTGCCGCCGGCAGCGAGTGAACGTAATCCGCATCTCGCCGGAAAGGCGTTTCAAGCAGTTGCTATTTCGATGATTATGCACCCGCGAAATCCTTATGTGCCGACCTTTCACGCGAACCTGCGATTTTTCCTTGTGGATGATGAGAATTGGTACTTCGGTGGCGGACTTGACCTGACACCCTATTACCCCTTTGCGCAAGACGTGCTTCACTGGCATCAGGTCGCTCGAAAAGCATGTGATGCTGCCGCAAATGGAAAAGGTGCAGAGACCTACGCTCGCCTCAAAACCTGGTGCGATGAATATTTTTATCTTTCACATCGCCAGGAACCAAGGGGCGTGGGCGGGCTCTTTTTCGATGACTGGACAGAAGGCGGCTTTGATCAAAGTTTCAACTTTGTCAAAAGTGTTGGGGATTGTATTCTTCCTGCCTACCAGCCCATTCTTGAGAGACGAAAATCAACGCCCTTTGGGCCAAGAGAAGAAGAGTTTTTACTGTATCGCAGGGGGCGTTATGCTGAATTTAATCTCGCTATCGACCGCGGTACAAAATATGGCATCCAGTCCGGCCGACGAATCGAGTCGGTGCTTGCATCGATGCCGCCAAGAGCGATTTGGAAATATGACTGGCATCCAGCGCCGGGAAGTCCCGAAAGTGACCTCTATGAAAACTACCTGAGACCGCGGGACTGGCTATTAGAACTTACCTGAATAAAACTAATTAACCAACTGTATTATAATGATTTTAGAGAGCAAGCTTCCGAATATTGGCACCACAATATTCACCGTCATGTCACAGATGGCCAACGAATATGGCGCCATCAACCTGTCCCAGGGATTTCCAGACTTTGAACCGCCCATGGCGTTGCTGGATTTGTGTGACAAATACCTGAAGTCCGGATACAACCAGTACCCACCCATGATGGGCATAGCCTATCTGCGCGAGCAGATATCAAAGAAGATGGCAAATCTGTACCAGGTGAACGTCGACCCGGATGACGAAATCACAGTGACTTCGGGTGCCACTGAATCCCTGTTTGTGGCCATCCAGACAGTCGTGCGGCCGGGGGATGAAGTCATTGTATTTGATCCGGCTTATGATTCCTATGAACCAGCCGTGACCCTGGCAGGAGGCACAACGATACATATTCCCATGTCAGTGCCGGGTTTTCATATCGATTTTGATCGACTGAAAGGTGCGTTGAATAGCAGAACCCGGCTCATCATTGTCAATTCCCCTCACAACCCCTGTGGCAGCACTTTTCGAGCATCGGATATCGATCAACTTGCTGACCTGACGAGTGGATATCAGCTCTTTTTCCTCTCCGATGAGGTATATGAGCATATGGTTTATGACGGTGTTGCCCACCAGACACTGCTTGCCAATGAGGAACTACGGGAAAAATCCTTTGTCGTGTCATCGTTTGGTAAAACCTACCACGCGACAGGGTGGAAAATAGCCTATTGCATTGCACCCGAATTACTCACCCGTGAATTCAGGAAAATTCATCAATTTGTCACTTTCACGACTCACACTCCCACACAATGGGCGCTGGCTGAATTTATGGAGGTTTGCCCGGAACATTACCTGGAATTACCCGCGTTCTATCAAGCGAAACGAGATCTATTCAATTCAGCAATGGCAGATTCCGGATTTAAGCTCCGGCCCAGCGCGGGCACATACTTTCAATTGGCTGACTACAGCGCCCTTTCGACTTTGAACGACCGGGAATTTTCAACCTTTCTGACCCAGAAAATTGGCGTTGCCGCCATCCCGATTTCGGTGTTCTACGAAGAACCACCCGAGAACAGAATTGTGCGTTTTTGTTTTGCCAAACAGGACGCGACAATACATGAGGCAGCAGAAAAACTTTGCGACCTGGAATTCATTAATCCATGAAGTGCGCCATACAATGAACCAACTCACCGTCACACTCGTGCAAACAGAATTAGTATGGGAATCACCTGAAGAAAACAGGTCACATTTTGATCATCTGTTAAATACCGGGCTCGATACCGATCTAATCGTCTTGCCAGAGATGTTCTCCACCGGTTTTTCAATGGATTCCGCCACGTTGGCCGAATCCATGGACGGTCCTACCGTTAACTGGATGCGCAATAAGGCAGCCCTGCTCGGCACAACCCTCTGTGGCAGCCTGATCATTAAAGACGGGGACCGATATTTTAATCGATTCCTCTGGGTCAGGGCGGATGGAATCATTCAACACTGTGACAAGCGGCACCTGTTTCGCATGTCTACAGAAAACGATCACTACTCTGCTGGAAATGAAAAATTAGTGGTGGAACTTCAGGGTTTTCGAATTTGCCTTCAAATCTGCTATGACCTCAGGTTTCCGGTATGGAGTCGCAATGATGGCGAGGTTGACCTGTTACTCTATGTTGCCAACTGGCCGCAAGTCAGGCGTGATCACTGGATCGCTTTATTAAAGGCAAGGGCCATTGAAAATCTTTGTTATGTGGTCGGGGTAAACCGCATCGGTACAGACGGTAACGGCATATCCTATTCGGGTGATTCGCTCGCATGGGATTACAATGGCGTTTCATTGCTGGAAATGGCATCTGCGACGGACATAGCTTCGGTTACTCTGGACAAGAACGCACTCGCTGAATATCGGAATCAATTCCCGGCCTATCTCGATGCAGATAAGTACACGATAGAACTTTGAAATCCTTGCAGATCATCCTGCTGCCTGCCGGAAATAGTCAAACCGGCACCCTTGTGTTTTTCGGACGTGACCATACGTTCACGATTCTTCCCGGAACATAGAGACCCTGATACAAGCGCCAACTTCTGCTAGGATACGTCACTTTTGACGACACCACTTAAGATTATCAGACCAGGAATATGACATGACCCATCTCAATTTTGGTGCATTCCTCGCACCGCACCACCCTATTGGCGAACATCCAATGCTGCAATTTCAACGTGACCTCGATTTCGTTGAACACCTGGACAAATTGGGATTCAACGAATTCTGGTGCGGTGAACACCATTCCACCGGTTGGGAGATGATTGCATCACCTGAAATGTTCCTCGCAGCGGCCGGCCAGCGTAGCCATCGAATTAACCTCGGGACCGGTGTCGTCTCACTGCCTTACCACCATCCGTTCAATGTTGCCCAGAGAATGGTGCAGCTTGACCATATGACGGGTGGGCGCGCCATATTTGGTTCAGGGCCGGGCGCCCTGCCCTCGGACGCCTATACGCTGGGCATCGATCCAATGACTCAAAGGGATCGGCAAGATGAGGCCATCGGCGTAATACGCAGGCTCCTGGCTGGTGAAGACAGGTTCGACTACGAGTGTGAATGGTTCACGATGAAGGATGCGAAGTTGCAACTATTACCGTTGCAGGAAGAAATGCCTTTCGCGGTTGCCTCAATGATCAGTCCCTCTGGTATGACGCTAGCCGGTAAACATCGAACCGGCGTCCTTTCAATTGGCTCCATGTCGACTGCGGGGCTTCAGGCATTACCTACCCAGTGGAGCTTTGCAGAAGATTCTGCGGCCAAACATGGCAATACCGTTAACCGTAAAGACTGGCGAATAGTGATGTCATGGCATCTGGCTGAAACCAGGGCGAAAGCAAAGGAACAGGCGAAAGACGGGCTATACAGGTGGCACAATGAATATACCGTCGGAACCCTGATGCGCCCTGGTGCAACAGCGTTCGAAACGCCGGATTCGGCAGTCGAAGAAATGGCCTACGCCGAGGAAGCTGCCGCCGTCATCGGGACTCCCGATGACCTGATTGAATCCATCACCAAAATGATCGATCTAACGGGTGGATTTGGTACGGTGATTGGCTTTGTCCATGACTGGGCAAATCCAAAAGATACCTTCAATAGCTGGGACCTGGTTGCCCGATATGTGGTTCCCGAAATCAATGGATACCTTAAAGGCTACCGTGAATCACAAAAATATGTCATCGAACATCGTGATGTATTTGATCGCGCTGGTGAAGCTGTCGTTTCCAAGATCATGGAAAATGAGAAAGCCGCCGCGGCGATGGCAGAAGAAGTGACGGCCCAATCTGCCATGCAATCTCACAATGCCCCTGATTTACAGGAGGCAGCAAGAAAAGAGTCGGCTAAATAGGCATCGGTGGTCGACCCGCACGATGTGGTTCGAGGTGGCTCGAGCCCACTGTTCAAGGAATCCTGCACATCAATGCGCCTTGACTAACCTATTGGGTCATTGTGACTTAAATCGTGATAACGGTTACAGAAGGCAGGTTCAGGACCGGGTCATCATTGAATCCTCTGACCAGAAGTATGAACTGGCCGGTGCTGGCAAGACCCAGATCAACGGCGACTTGCCTGGCAAGTTCATTCGGGTTTGACTTTCCTGCCTGTTCATTAAACAGGGGCACTACCCCCCATAGCAGTGACAGCTTGTTATAAGCCCTTCGACTACCTGTTAGCACGATGATCGGTGCAGCAGGTCTCGCGGCGCTGATGGTTTGTGCCGAAATACCGGATTGAGTCACAACGATGACTGCCTCAACATCCAACTGCTTTGACATCTGCGCAGTGGCGGCAGCGACAGTATTCCACACGTTTTTGGTTTCTTGAGTCGTTAACTGTTTACCCCAGGCGCCGCTGGACCACAGATGGGCCTCCGATTGCCTCGAAACACGATCCATCATCTCAACAGTTTCAAGAGGAAAATTACCGATGGCTGTTTCCGCAGAGAGCATCAATGCATCAGCGCCACTCGTTACCGCGTGCGAAACATCTGTTACCTCTGCCCGCGTGGGCCGTGAGTAGTTAATCATGGATTCCAGCATCTGCGTGGCCACGATGACTGGCTTGCCCAGATACCTCGCCATGTCGATGAGCTTACTCTGGGCTATGGGGACCTCCTCTGGAGATAGCTCTACACCCAGGTCTCCGCGAGCAACCATGATTGCATCGGCGACATCGAGAATTGCCTCTGCGTTTTCCAGTGCTTCCGGTTTTTCAAATTTGGCGATGATATCTGGAACATTCTCAGCAGCAGCCACCAGTTCCTGCAGTTGCAATACATCGTCAGCCGTTCTGACGAATGAAAGTGCAATAAAGTCCACGCCCAGGGAAGTCGAAAATTCTGCGTCCTCGATGTCCTTGGGTGTCATGCAAGGTGCTGATACATTGACTCCTGGCAGGTTCATTCCTTTATTATCCGTTAACCACCCGCCATGGATAACCTCACAGCGCACTTCTCTGTTCGACCTCGATATTACCCGCAGTTCAAATAGCCCATCTGCAAGCAGTATCCTGTCTCCACTCTTCACATCAACTGCCAGGGCCCTGTATTGAGAATAGATCATGCCCTCTGTAACCGTCGCTTGATCCGTGGTGATGATCACTTCACTGCCATCCACAAGATCAAGCCCGCCATCTGGAAACTTTCCCGTACGAATCTTTGGACCACAAAGATCTGCCAGTACTGCCACCGGGCTTTTGAGTTGCTCGGCGATTGACCTGATATTTTCGTACACGGCCCGGTGACCGGCGTAATCACCATGAGACATATTGAGTCGGAACACATTGACGCCAGCCCGAATGAGCTTTTCCAGAACATTCGCGGAAGACGATGCGGGTCCAACCGTCGCCACAATTTTCGTTCTTCTATTGATCAACAACTCAATGTTAGTAATTATCGCCATATATGCTCAACGCCTTGATTGCTAACAAGCCAGTTTATTCCCCGTTCACCCGTCTCGCAATTATCATGACTTGTATCATCATGGTAAAGTAATCCTACCCCTACAGGATTATACCGATGGCTGAACTCAATATACCAAGAGCCCACTCCAACGGCTGGTACGACCAACTGGCCAGCATACAATCCGGCTACTATTACCCCTGGGATTCAAAGGTCGGAGACAAAAATGGGGAAGATGCTTTCATCAACCTTGTGCAGGAACACCTCACACCGGATTCAGTTGTGCTCGAGGTTGGATGTGGTCATGGTGATTTAGCCATCTCATTGTCCGCCCAGTGTAAACAATTACTTGCCTATGACAGGGTGCAAAGTTATATCGACCTCGCGAACAAGACGAAGGAAGCGAGAAATATTTCGAACATTGAATTCATGTGTTACGACGCCATGGATCCCGGCCATGCCGAATTGGCGTTACCTGCTCAAGAGGACTCAATCGATTTAATCATATGCCGCAGGGGACCCCTGCACTGGATCGAGGATGCAAAACGTATTTGTCGTGGAGGAGCGATGATTGTCGCGCTAAACCCAATGGAAGAGCCCATCCCGGCCTGGTCGAGCATATTGCCGCACAAGTTGCATTATGAAAATTCCGGAAGGCACACAGGCAGCGGATCCATACACCAGTCTGTTGAAAATCGACTGCACCAGGCTGGTTTAACCTTACATAGCGGCTGGAGTTTTGACGTACCGGAAGTGTTTCCTGATCGCCGGGAATTGTACAAGATGATTACCTGGGGATTGCCGACATCAGAAATTCCCGCCTTTGAAGACCTGGACTATAAATTCGACGCCATTTACAAAAAGTACGCGGAATCAGACGGCATTGTCCTGCGACACTGCAGATTCCTCTGGCAAGCAAGGATTTAACGCCAAATCTCCAACAAGCATTCATTTTTTCTGAATCATTAAACCTTATACTTCGCACTTATCATAATCAGTAGTTGGCGAACGAATTGCTTTTTTATCTTGGTGAACTCCTGGCTGATGTGGCCGGACCTTTCCGACTATTTTCTTCCTACATCTTCCTTGCGGGTCTCGGCACAGCGCTCGGTGCTATTGCCACCTGGTGGCTGTTACCGAAATGGTGGGGATTATTGCCCACCGATCGTGGCCGGGAATTTGCAGTTGACGCAGAGAAAAGCATTGGTAAACCCATTAGTGCTGGCATTCTCTTCATTCCAATGTTCGTGATTATTTCGCTACTGGTCGTGCCATTCGACCGGCGTTTTGTTGAAATACTCATCTGCGTCAGCATCGCGATGGTCGTTGGGTACCTGGATGATCGTGCCGTTGGCGGCTGGAGTGAATACCGCCTGGGCGCTGTTGATCTGGTCGTTGCGTTTCTGGCTTCCATGGCAATATGCCAGATGGCGCCCTACACCATCTGGTTGCCACTCTACAAAGACCCAATTGTCATCAGTCCGACGTTATTCCTGCTTGGCGCTACTCCCCTGATCTGGGTCTCTATCAACGCCACTAATTGCACCGATGGCGTTGACGGTTTATCCGCCAGCCTGTCGAGCATGGGCATCCTGTTTCTGGGTGGGATTCTATACGGTATTGTTGGCCATGCTGACATTTCATCCTACCTGCTGGTTCCGCATTATGAGCTTGGCGCCGATTGGGCAATAATGGCATTCGTTCTGGTGGGCTGCCTTGCCGGATATCTCTGGCATAACAGCTACCCCAGTGCTGTATTGATGGGGGATGCGGGGTCTCGCCCGATCGGTCTCATGTTGGGTATTCTCGTCCTTGCCTGCGGTAATCCTTTCCTGATCCTGGCGGTCGCATTTATGGTGCTGGTCAATGGCGCCACCGGCATGATTAAGGTCGCTCTTCTTCGGTTTTTCAAGATTGGGATTTTCCACAATATTCGCTATCCGTTACACGACCATGTCAGACACAACATGGGATGGTCCAATACACAGGTTCTGGTGAGATTTATGCTACTTCAGGCTGTTGGTACGCCGATACTCCTGGTGCTGCTGCTAAAAATCCGCTAGGCAAGCCTGGTCATGCGCTGGCTTAAATACATTCCACTGGTTACCGGCCTTTGGCCAATCCTTGCAATTCATACTAGCTACCTGGTCTCAGCCTACGAGGGCTTTGTACCCTGGTGTTTCCCTTACATTGACAGCTGCAGTTCAATCAGCGCGACAGGCAGGCATGGTACTGCCTTCTATATTTTTAAGGCAATGATGATTCCCTCTTCGATACTGCTGATCATCTACTGGGCACTCACCTATGAGTGGCTCAAACATCTGGGGGATCGCCCGCTTTTAGCGGCCACCGTTTCGACGGTCGGTGCTATCGGCGCCTTATTACTCATCGTCTATGTTGTGGCGCTGGGCGCGGTGGGTGACGAATTTCGTCTACAGCGCCGAATTGGCGTCATCGTCTACTTCACATTTACCTATCTAGCGCAATTATTGCTGGTCTGGCGCACGGGTAGACTAATGAGTGAGGAACCCACAAGGATGTTATTGGTGGTTATCTGCTTTTTTCTGTTGGCGACAGGACTATTTACACTGCTGCTTGACGCGACCATCGATAACTATGACGACTATGACGACGCAATCGAATGGGTACTCGCCCTCGTTATCCACCTGTTTTTCCTGGTTACCTGGAAATCCTGGGTTAACACTGGATTCATGCCAGGATCCCGTCACGATTACTAGGGGATTCCCGGCAATTCCATGCTTTTGTATTCACGTACACGGCGAAACACAATTTCACCGTCACGAATAATTCTCTCTCCGATATGCCAGCGCCATCCGAACAAACCTGCTACCAGGGCAAGCTGAATGACGATATGTGTTGGTCAATATTGGTTAATGGTGGTTAATGGTGGTTAATGGTGGTTAATGGTGGTTAATGGTGGTTAATGGTGGTTAATGG
>SMVA01051330.1_pt1 | contig 26691 bp, 18 predicted proteins | sample 2456451 | NCBI WGS metagenome assembly SMVA01 (sample SAMN11095933, study PRJNA526329) | marine sediment metagenome | biome: Marine sediment; feature: Surficial sediment; material: Deep marine sediment; isolation source: Hadal surficial sediment | place: Pacific Ocean | collected 2014-05 | depth... | reverse complement strand
GAATCGCCGCTTTGCTCATGAAGGCGATGGGCTGGCCGGTGTCGTACGACTCGAGCAGGGCAATTTCGCGCGCGCGTGCCTCGATGCCATCGGCGACCGCATGCAGCACCGCCCGGCGTTCGCCGCCGGCCAACTGCCGCCAGCGCGGGAAGGCGTCTTGTGCTGCGAGTACGGCGCGATCCACATCTGTAGCGTTAGCGGCTGCCACGGTGTTGATCAGCGAGTTGTCGATTGGCGTGGTGTTACTGAACGTTGCTGCCGAAACGCCCGCGTCGGCGCTGCCCGCCACGAAGTGCGTCAACGTTCTGCCGACAAACCTCGCCAGATGGCCTTCCAGCTCATCGAGATTTCGCTTCAGATCATCACTCACCGCTCTCTCCTGCGAACCAGCCGCGACAGATCGTCCGGCGTTGCCCACGCCACTGCGGAAGTAAACGTTGACCTGCGCGGGAAAGCGAATAGTATCTATTGGTTAATGTATTAACAATTTATCTATTATGCATTTTTCAATCTGATTACCCGTTATCCAGCTGGTTCCTGTCCAGAATATTCGAACCCGGAGTCGGTAAGCGTTGCGGCCGAAGGTTGTCTCTGCGGACGGTGACCGCGCAACCGAATGAGCGAATTGACCGTCTTCGGGCAAGTTCGTGAAGTGAGGGGATCGTGGAGCGATTGCGCGGCGGCCGAATAGACAACCTTCGGCCGCAACGCGGTCACCATCGAACAGTGCGCAGGAATTTCTGGACAGAAACCAGCTGACGGTCATTTCCAGGATTGCCGATGAAACATTTCGACCGCTCCCTGCCGATGATGCTGTACCGCACGCTCGACGCGGTCATGCCAAGATTTCGCAGCATCTTCAGCCACTTCGGTCTCACCGAACCGCAATGGCGCATCCTGCGACTTCTGTGGGAATGCGACGGCCGTGCACTGAGCGATCTCTCTGCTGCTTCACTCATCTCACCACCGAGCCTGGTGGGCGTCATCGACCGGCTCGAACGCGACGGCCTGGTGGCACGCCGGCGGTCCTCGAAAGACCGGCGGGTTGTCCACGTCTGTCTGAGTGTTGCCGGCAAGGCACTCGAAGACCAGGTCAGACCCATGGTGGAAGCTGCGTACGCCGATCTCGAGCGATCCATCGGACCGGCAAACTGGCAACAGATGCTGCACACAATGGATCGACTCATCGCGCAATAGCATCGAGGAGGATCGACATGGGGATCAAAACCGGCGAACAATACCTCAGCGGCCTGCGTGACGGCCGCGAAGTCTGGCTGCGCGGCAAGCGGGTAGCCGACGTGACCTGCGAACCTGGTCTTGCCCGCGGCGCACATACACTGGCGACATTCCTGGACAGAGTGCATGAGCCTGAGCAGCTGGACAAGCTCACCTACACCGATCCCGGCGGCGACGAGCGATACAACATTTCATTTCTGCAGCCACGCACGCAGCTCGATGTGGTGCGCCGGGGCGCTGCATTCTACGAGTGGGCGAAGTGGTCCAACGGTATGTTCGGCCGCACGCCGGATTATAAAAACGCTTCCGTCATGGCATTTGCCGGTGCGGCGGATTTCCTTGCCGGCGAAGGCGGCAAAGCCCAGTTCGCAGAAAACATGCGCAACTACTACGAGTTGGCGCGAAGCCAGGACCTGGTGTTGACTCACACGCTCGTGAACCCCCAGTTCAATGCGGAGTTGGCCGCCCAGGGCAAAGCGAGTCCTGAGGTCGCCCTGCAGCGCGTGAAGGAAACCTCGGCCGGGATCATCGTGAGAGGTGCGCGGCTCCTTGCCACGTTGGGGCCGCACGCGGACGAAATCGAAGTGTTTCCCTCAACGCTGCTGAAGGCCTCGCCCGACAATGTCCCTTACGCATTCGCATTTACGATTCCCATCGACACGAAGGGTCTGAAGCTGCTCTGTCGGGATTCTTATGATGAGGGTAAGTCTACGTTCGATGCGCCGTTGGCGTCGCGCTTCGAGGAGATGGACGCCGTAGTCATTTTTGACGACGTGCTGGTGCCCTGGGAGCGAATTTTCCTTTACGAAGACCCCCTGCTGTGCAATCGGGCCTTCGCGGAAACCAACGCGGTAGTCCACATGATGCATCAGGTCGCCTGCAGCAAGCTCGCCAAAGCGGAATTTATCGTGGGGCTCTTGTGTGCGATGGCTCACGCATCGGGAAAAGACAAGGACATGAACGTGAAGGGCCAGATCGCCGAGGCAATGTGGGTGGTCGAGACAATTCGCGCATTGCTCTTCAGCGCCGAACAACAAGCCGAGCAGGACAAGTGGGGCTTGTACGTGCCTCTACGCCGACCGCTGGATACCTCGCGAAATCTCTTCCCGAAGCTCTACCCGAAGCTGATTGAAACCGTGCACATGCTGGGCTCGAGTTCACTGATGGCAACGCCCTGCGAGGCGGATTTCAGCAACGAGATCGCCGGCGATGTGGAACGCTACTTCCAGCTGACGAACCTCGAAAGCAAAGACAGAGTTGCTCTGTTTCGTCTGGCGCACGATGTCGCGGTTTCGGGATTCGGCAATCGCCAGGTGCTCTACGAACGCTTCTTTTTCGGCCCACAGAACATCATGGCTTCCATCTACTACGACCTATACGACAAAGACGACATGATGGATCGGGTGTCACAGCTGCTTACACACTAGGCAGCCTCTGATCAGGTATCAGTGCTCGCCAGAGGGACGGAATTCCTTCGGCAGCTTGAGATTCGAGACAAGACCAAGAAATTTCAAAGTTCTCAACAGGTACCAGGTCAGATCGATCTGCCACCAGTGCAGACCGTGGCGGGATGACAAAGGGTACTGATGGTGGTTGTTGTGCCAGCCCTCGCCAAGAGCAACCGCGGCGACAAACAGGTTGTTTGTGCTGGTATCGTCGGTCTCGTAGCCTCTCGAGCCCCACATGTGACATACCGAGTTCACCATGAACGTGGCATGCCAGAGCAGGACGGTGCTGAGGAAAAAACCCCAGACGAGAATCTGCAAGCCGGATGTGCCCGCCTCCGGCAAAAGCACATTGAGCAGCACACCGAGGCCATAGAAAGCCGGAATCTCCCCTAGGACCACCCAGACGTAATAGCGTTGCAGAAACTTAAGCTCGGGAAACTTGTGAAGATCCCGCGTGTTCGCACCTTTTTCGTTGAAGGCTTCATTGTGCATCATCCAACCCATATGGGACCGCCATAGCCCCTGGGTTCGCGGCGAATGGATATCTTCGGTCGTCTCAGTATAGCGATGATGCGAGCGGTGGTGTGCCACCCACCACAGGGGACCACCCTGAAACGCCTGACACCCGGCAAACGCGAACAGAAACTGCATGAAACGACTGGTCTGAAAAGAGCGGTGCGCCAGAAGTCGATGGTAGCCTGCGGTAATGCCGAAGCCACGCACGAAGTAAGACGCCGCAAGTACGATCAACGCGGGCGTACTGACTCCGGTGAAAAACACGCCCAGGGCTGCGACGTGAAAAAGCACAAACGCCACACCGACGACATAGATCTGAGGTGAAGTTTTGACGGTAGTGTCAGTAAGCTCAGCCATCAGCGTACTTCTCCCGGGGCCGTTTTCCACCACCATTGCTGCGGCAGAGCCTGTGCTTCAGGCCACAGCTTGTCGAGCGTATCTCCTGCAAATAATTCACCATTTTTGATTACGAACACAATTTTCGTGGAGTTGCGAATATCCAGCGTGGGATCATCCGACAACACGACCAGATCCGCCAGCTTTCCCGCACTAACCGTGCCGATGTCCTGGCCAACTCCGATCATTTCGGCCCCATGGCGCGTGGCGGCGCGCAATACCTCACGCGGCGTCAGGCCGCCACTGGCAAGCGCTGCCATCTCCCAATGATAGCCTAAACCCTGGAGCTGGCCGTGGCCGCCAACGCCCACCCGGCCGCCCGCATGAACAATTTTGGCAGCTTGTGCAGCAAGTTGCGGAAAAACGAATTCTTCATCCGCAAACCAGGGTCTGCGCAGCGTCCGGCGGGCGATCACATTGTCAGGCATGAATCGCCTGAGCTTGGCGTCGTGATAGGGGCTTTCCCGCGTGTAGAAGAAGTTTTCGGCGGCTGGACCACCGTAGTTGACCAGCAGAGCCGGCGTGTAGCCGATCTGCGAGCGGGCGATGAGTTGCACCGTGTCTTCGTACAGATCGAGTAGCGGAAAATTGTGCTCATTGCCGCTGAAGCCATCTATGACGTGAGTCAGGTCCAGCTTCATGTCCAGCGCACCTTCGGTCGTCGGCATGAGCTCGAGTTGCCGAGCGGCCGCAACGATCCACTGGCGCTGTTGCCGATTACCGGCGAGATAGGCTTTGAGGTTATTGACCCCGTAATGGTCTTTGTAGCGCGTAAGCACCGCTTTCGCGTGGTCGGCCGAGCGAAAATCGTTGTTACTGAAAACCCCCGGTCCCGTGGAGAGCGCTCGTGGTCCGATCATGAGCCCGGCATCGATCAAATCCTGGTAAGCCAGGATATCGGTCGTGCTCGGTTGCACATCGAGACCGGTCGTCACGCCGTAGGCCAGATTCGCCAGAAACGCCCAGTTCTGAGTATCCAGAACCCGCCGCAACGGCTGATAGTGGGCGTGCGTATCCACGAATCCAGGGATGATGAACTGGCCAGTGACGTCAACCACGTGAGCGCCGGGGGGCACGACGACCGTTTCGCGCGTGCCAACCGCCTCGATCCGATCGTTCTCGATCAGCACGATACCGCCTTCGATCCGATCGACATCCGTTACCATTGGAATGATCGTGGCACCCACCAAAGCGATCGTGCTGTCAGGTACGTGGCGTGCTCGATAGATCTCGATCGCCTGCGACCTCACGGCGGCATGTGCTTCGGCAACCACCGGCTTGTCTGCCGGATCAGATTCTGCGCCAGCGCTTTGCTCAGTCCCGGTAACTGCCGCCTGTGCCACCGCATCCTGTGTGGCGGCAGAAGATACTGCTTCGTCACTCTCGCCGAAGCGCACGGACGTAAGCGGACGCGAGTAGATCTGATGGCCGACCGACCAGAATATTTCTGTGCCCGATCGGCTCCATTCGAAGAAATCTGCGCCGACGTCCGTCACCCTCGCAAGCGGAACTTCCGGTGTATCGAGGTTGATCTTCACGTTCTGCAGATGAACGTTCAACAGCGCTGCAACATAGAGCTGATTGGCGTGCAGGATGAGCGCGTGGCGGCCGTCGGGCGACATCCGTATGTCCTCGGCGCGGGCCTCTTCGCCCGTGTTGAACGTGCCGGGTCCCTTCACAATAAGATGCGTGCGCCGATCGGAGCCGTCATAACGCACGGAGATCAAACCTTTGTTTGCGCTATTCGAGTACCCGCTGCTGAGGTAGAGGTAGATGCGATCCTCTTCAGGACCGAAATGCGGCCGGGAGTAGCCTCTGGCCGGTACGATCAGTGCGGCGTCACCACCTCGCGCGGGAAACCACACAAGATCCGAACCCAGCGCAGGGCCGAAATCGAATTCACGATAAAGCCGATCGTAACTGCTGGCCCGCAACGACAGTATGCGTGCACCATCGGGCGACCAGGCCGTGTCTGTGTAGAAGCCCGGGGCGTTGGATATCTGTCTTGGCCGGCTGCGGCCGTTGGCGCGTACGCGCCAGACATGACCGCCTTCGTTCGACCAGCTGACAAACGCAACTTCAGTGCCGTCAGGAGACCACGCCGGATGGAAAGCCGACATCCCTTCCGGCGTGATCGGCGTCGACTGGCCGGATTCGCGATCGAAAACATACAGTCGCGTGAACGCAGAATATGCCACTCGGGTATCGTCCGGAGACGGCACCGGACCCATCAGCAAACGTGCCTTTACCGGGCCAACCCCCAGCCGATAGGGGAAATAGAGCCGCGGACCAAGATCCTGATCCACCGCGGCGGTAAAAGGGATTTCCGAAATTACACCATCTGCGAGGAACACGCGTTTGATGTGACCATCTTGAGCGTAAATGACGCTGGCAGAGTCCGGCGCGAAGGCGTATCCCGGCAGGAGGTCACGGGTGAAGCGACTTTCCTGTTCGTCGTGCTCAACGGGATAAACAAGCCAGCGATCCTGTCCCCCGTTGAGATCACGCAATCGTAGACCCGTTTGTTGTGCGTAGCGGGTCCCATAGACCAGCCATCGGCCATCGGCAGAAACAACCGGCCGGAACGCACTGCCCTGCGCCTGCGTGAGATAGTCTTCATCCCCGCTGCGCAGATCCTTGCGCACAATCTGCCACTGGGGGAATCGCAGGTTATAGGCAAAGCCGCCTCGTTTACGCGCATAGTAGAGATAGCGGGCATCTGGCGAATAGACCGCACCGAGGGCGTTTTGGCGCTGACTGACGGCTGTCGTGGAATTGGCTTTCGCCTTGGTCAGTTGAATCCCTTCACCGCCGGCGATGTGATAGGCCCACAGCTCGAATGTCCGCAAGTTCCAGTCGGTCTGTGAGACGACCACGTGCGAGCCATCCGGTGACCAGTGCGGGGAGGCGAACTCGACATCAGCATCTGCTCGAGTCAGCGCCTGCGGCTCACCACCCGCCGCCGCTATCGTCCAGAGATTTTCACCGCCGTCGCGGTCACTGACGAAAACTATTTTCTGACCATCCGGCGAGTACCGCGGTTGGGAATCGAAGGCGATACCACGAGTCAACGGTACAGCCACGCCACCGGTGATCGGCAGCTTGTAGAGATCACCAAGCATCTCGAACACGAGAGTCGCGCCATCCGGTGCAACATCCAGAGACAGCCAGGTTGCCTCGCTAGTTTCGAACTGAATCTTCCGTTCCGGTATCAGCGGCAACTCTGAACGCTTATCATCGGCGTAGACCGCGACTGCAATCACAAGCGCACATCCGGTCAGCAACTCACCAGCGAGATTCATCTTCCCAAAGCGGCTCATCGTCAAAAGTGCGCCATTCTCATCGCCTCGCCGAAAGGGTGCAAGGTGTAGGTGGTAGACTCGCCGCACCAGAGCACAGCTCCGATTCACCATGCAAACCGACAACCTCCGAATCACGAGAACCCATCCGCTCATCTCTCCTGCGGTGCTCGAAGAAGAGCTGCCTCACAACGATGCGGATGCCGCGTTCGTCGCGCGCTCGAGAGACACGATCAAACAGATTTTCGACGGCACAGATCAACGCCTGCTGGTGGTCGTCGGACCCTGTTCCATTCACGACACAGCCGCCGCAACTGACTACGCCGGGCAATTGTCCGAGTTGGCTGATGAGGTTCGCGAACAGCTCTTCTGTGTCATGCGCGTCTATTTCGAGAAACCGCGAACCATCGTCGGCTGGAAAGGCCTGATCAACGATCCAGATCTCGATGGCACCTACAATATCAACAAGGGGCTGCGCCTTGCCCGCGAGGTTCTGCTCAAGATCACGCGCGCGGGTCTGCCGGCGGCAACCGAATTTCTCGATACGACCTTCGGTCAGTATTACGCCGATCTCATCAGTTGGGGCGCAATCGGCGCGCGCACTGTGGAAAGTCAGATCCATCGGGAACTGGCCTCAGGACTTTCCATGCCGGTCGGCATCAAGAATCGCACCGACGGCGACGTGGCGGTCGCGATAGACGCCATCCGAGCTGCCGCACACAAGCATATCTTCCCTTCACTCACGAAAGATGGCGCGCCGGCAATCCTCGAAACCAACGGCAATCCCGATTGTCACCTGGTGCTGCGCGGAGGTCTGCAACCCAACTACGATACTGCCTGCGTGAAACAAGCACAGAAACAATTGCGCGCTGCAGCACTCGACCCGGCATTGATGATCGATTGCAGCCACGCCAACAGCGAAAAAAATCCGACATTGCAGACCCGGGTCGCCCACGATGTCGTCGGTCAGCGCTTGGCTGGCAACACGGGAATTCGCGGATTAATGATCGAAAGTAACCTTGTGGCCGGCCGCCAGGAGATCGCACAACCGCTCACCTACGGCCAGAGCATCACGGACGGCTGTCTCGGCATCACTGAAACCCGGACACTCCTGCAGGAACTCGCGGAGCACCTCGCAAGCTGAGCCACGCGCCGGATAAACGACTTACATTCGGTCGACCCTTTACTCGACCTCGACTGTGTCGATCCGCCCCGCGATCTTCTGCGACCAGATCTTCGGTCCTTCTATGTGGATTGACGTGCCACGCGCATCCACCGCCAGCGTGACAGGCATGTCCTTCACTTCGAACTCGTGAATCGCTTCCATTCCAAGCTCGGGAAAAGCGATCACGGTCGATTTCGTAATGGCTTTAGCCACGAGATAGGCCGCCCCGCCGACCGCGATCAAAGATACGGCACCGTTATCACGAATCGCTTCTATGGCGCCGGGTCCGCGTTCCGCCTTTCCAATCATACCAATCAGACCTGTCTGTTCCAGCATCACGCGCGTGAAACCGTCCATTCGTGTAGCCGTGGTGGGTCCCGCGGGACCGATAACCTCATCACGGACCGGGTCGACCGGACCCACGTAGTAGATCATCCGGTTAGTGAAATCGACGGGTAACTCGCCGCCCTGTTCAAGAATGTCGATCAACTTTTTATGGACGGCGTCGCGACCTGTGAGGAGCTTGCCGCTGAGCAGCAACGTCTCACCCGACTGCCACGTCTTAATCTCTTCCTTGGTGAGTGTGTCCAGGTTTACCTTGCGGACCTCGCTACCGAGATCGAATTCGATATCCGGCCATTCGGCAAGATCAGGCGGCTCGAACTCGGCCGGACCACTGCCATCGAGGGTGAAATGTACATGACGGGTCGCCGTGCAATTGGGAATCACGGCCACCGGTTTGTTGGCGGCATGGGTCGGATATTCTTTTACCTTCACATCCAGCACGGTGGTCAACCCGCCGAGCCCCTGCGCGCCGATGCCGAGCTGATTGACCTTATCAAACAGCGTCAGACGCAGTTCTTCGACTCGATTCTTCGCACCCCGCGCCTGCAGATCGTGGATGTCGATCGGTTCCATCATTGACTCTTTTGCCAGAAGCATCGCTTTTTCCTGGTTGACGACGATGCCGACACCGAGAATGCCCGGCGGACACCAGCCAGCACCCATCGTCGGCACGACGGAGAGGACCCAGTCGATAACCGAATCCGAAGGATTGAGCATCGTAAATTTGGCCTTTGCTTCGCTGCCGCCACCTTTGGCAGCGACTTCCATGCTCAGCTTGTCACCCGGCACGACCCGGTAATGTATAACCGCGGGTGTGTTGTCTTTGGTGTTGCTGCGTGCACCATCCGGATCCGCCATCACAGAAGCACGCAACACGTTGTCTGCGAACGCATAAGCCCGGCGGACCCCTTCATTGATCATGTCGTCTATGCTGGTGTCGCTCTCCCACTGGACCTTCATTCCGACCTCGACGAACACGATGACAATCCCAGTGTCCTGGCAGATCGGCCGTTTGCCGAGTGCACACATCCGCGAATTGACGAGCACCTGAGTCAAGGCAGCCTTTGCCGCCGGTGACTCCTCTTTTTCATAGGCTTCGCGCATCGCACGAATAAAGTCGACCGGGTGATAGTAGGAAATGAACTGCAGCGCGTCCGCCACACTCTGAATCACATCTTCCGTTTTGATTGTCGCCATTGTCTTCCCACCAAAGCTCATATGACGGGGTCGATTCTAACGCAGCTTGTCAGTCCGCGGGCGGACATGTGAACATTAGCGGTTCAAGCAGAATTCACGAGACGTCAAGCATGCAGCACACTCTCCATTATTTCCGCCAGCCGCACAGGTCGTGGGTTTCACGCTTGCGCTTCGTTGCAGCCGCGGTGTTGACCGGTTCAGTTCTCGGCGGCTGCTCACCCGAGGAGGCCTCCACCGAAATGGCGCAGAGCGGCGAATTGCCCACAAACAGCGTCCGGGCTGCACAGCTCGCGCAACGCTACCTCATCGTGGACACCCATATCGATGTTCCCTACCGTGTGTACAAGGCCTATGTAGATGTCAGCCAGACCACGGCCGATGGAGATTTCGATTTTCCCCGCGCTAAAGCCGGCGGCCTGGATGCCCTGTTCATGTCGATCTACGTGCCAGCGGATGTCGACGAAGCTGGCAATGCAAAAGCGTTCGCCGATGGTTTGATCGACTCGGTGGAAGACCTTGCGGCCCACGCGCCTGAAAAGTTTGCGATCGCCACCTGCAGCGCCGATGTTCACGCCATCAAATCATCCGGCAGAATCGCGCTGCCGATGGGCATGGAAAATGGCGGGCCGATCGGCGGCAGTTTCGACAACCTCGAATATTTCGCCGACCGCGGCATACGCTACATCACTCTTACCCATTCGAAATCCAATCACATCTCAGACTCCTCCTATGATGACAACGAGCACTGGCAAGGCTTGTCCGAGTTCGGCAAAACGCTCATACCGCAGATGAATCTGCGGGGTGTGATGATCGACATTTCGCACGTCTCAGACCGCGCTTTCTGGCAGGTGGTGGAACTGACGCAAGCGCCGATAATCGCCAGTCATTCATCGTTGCGTCATTTCACGCCCGGCTTCCAACGCAACATGACCGATGAGATGGTGACCGCACTCGGGAAGAACGGTGGCGTGATCCAGATCAACTTCGGCTCCAGTTTTCTCTCCGCAACAACACGCGCTTACGCAACAGCGGCACAACAGGCTGTCGCGACTTTCAAAGATGCGCAACACCTCGCCGATGATGATCCGCGTCTGCTGGCATTCATCGAAAACTATCGCGTTGAGAATCCATATCCGTTTGCTGCGGTGACGAACGTTCTCGATCACATCGATCGCGTGGTGGAACTGACAGGCATCAACCACGTTGGGCTCGGTTCTGACTACGACGGTGTCGGTGACAGCTTGCCCGCCGGACTGAAAGACGTGAGCGAATATCCGAACCTGGTAGCTGGGCTGCTGCAGCGCGGCTATCGCGATGAAGATATCGAAAAAATACTAGGCGGTAACATCATGCGGGTGTGGGCCGAAGTCGAAGCCTATGCATCGGCCACTGGTAATCCACCACAATGCCGACAGAACTAGTGGTGCATAGCAACGTGTTGAAAAACACGCTGCTAGTCTCGCGACAGGACGTCGCGAGCAATTATCGAGCGGTTAAGTGCTTGATAAATGGAGGAGCCCCGAGGCCAAGGACGGCGGTCGGCGGGAAAAAAACGCGCGCTGCGCGCTTTTTTCAATCCGCTGGTAGTCCCCGCCAGCAATTCCTGGCCGTTGTACTACTGGGTGGGGCCCTGCTGGCGGACGGTTGTTCTGCCTACGCGCAGGTGGCGACACCGGTTGCAGCGGCCAACGAATTCCATTTCGTCGTCCTCGGTGACAGCCAGTTTCATGATCCCGCCGGCTTCAACCGCATCGTCGACGACGTCAAGCTGCTCCATCCGGCGTTTGTGATCCAGGTAGGCGACATGATCCGGGGTTACTCGGGCGACCTTGCGAAAATCCGCGAAGAATGGAATCGTTTTCGCCGGCAAATTGCACCGCTGGCACCCATTGCCTTCATGCCGGTACCGGGTAACCACGATCTTTACAACGCAGGCAGAAAAGCCGACGTAGAGCTTGAGAAGATCTATCGCGAATACTGGGGTGCCACTTACTACAGCTTCGACTACCAGAATTCACTTTTCGTCGTACTGAACACCGACGCCCCAGAGCAGGAGAATCGAATTGAGAGCGAACAATGGACCTGGCTCAGCAAGACGTTGAACGCAAGCTCCGCGCAACACGTATTCATTTTCATGCACCGGCCACCGCACACGCTCGACAACGCCGAAGCCTTGCATGATTTATTACGTGAACATCGCGTGCGGTATGTTTTCTATGGCCATCATCATCACTATCACTTTGACGAGCGCGACGGCATTGCCTACGTGATGACAAACGCGGCTGCGAATTCTGCCCTGACCCAGGATTCGGCCGGCAGTTTCGATCACCTGTTGCACGTCAGCGTCCGTGATCTGACGACCGCTCTCGCTGTCGTACGCGCCGACGCGATCGAAAACCCCGAGTTTGTGCATCCGTCAGACAACTACGACCTGTACAACATCTCCCGTGAGCTTATCGCCCGGAAAATTCCTCTGCTAGACGTTGCGGAGGATGACGGCAGATATCGCTGGCTGATGCCGCTGCGGCTGAAAAATCCAACTCAAAGATCGTTGAACCTTTTTATTCAGTGCGCATCGAACGACGATCGCTGGCTGTTCGCTCCGCAATCGATTGAGCCCGTTCGCCTTGCCGCAGAAGCGAGCACCGTCGTAGCGCTGGAGGCCAGCTACACCGTTGAGCGACAACCCGAATCTTCACCTACCTGCCTGATCAGAATTCCAATCCAGAAACGCGACGGCGAATGGCTGGACTACACGGTCGAAGTTGAGGGTCAGTTGGACAGGTAGTCGATCAACCGGCGGGTAAATTGCGTGCCTTTTTCAACCTGCTCGAGAGTGATGAATTCGTTGGGTTGATGCGCCTGATCAATGCTCCCGGGGCCACACATGGCCACTGAGTAGCCGGCCTGCTGAAACTGTCCGGCTTCGGCCCCGTAGGCAACCGATTCCACGGCATTCTGCCCGGAGATCTGTCTGGCGAGTTCGACGGCAGGCTCGTCGTCATCTGAGTGAAAGGCTGGCACATGGGCATGGATGTCGAATTCGATTCGCGTGTCGGCGTGGATCGCCTGCATTTCGGGTTCGAGTTCCTCACGCGCATACTTCTCTAACTCGGCAAAGTAGCCGAGCGCATCGTCACCTGGCACGGATCGAATGTCCGTCACAAATCGACAATGGTGGGCCATGATGTTGTGCGCGGTCCCGCCTTCGATCATTCCGCAGTGAAGCGTGGTGTAGGGCGGATTGAATGGGCATTGGGCATCCGCACTTTGTGCATTCTGTGCCTGCTTTTCACTCAGCCAGGTGAGCAGCTTGCCCGCTACCATGACAGCAGACACGCCACGATGCTGCTGGCTTGAATGTGCCTCATGACCTGTGATCACTGTGTTGAAGTGAAAAATGCTCTTATGCGCATTGACGACACGCATCTGGGTCGGCTCGCCGACGATCACGGCGGCCGGCCTGGGTAGCGCCGTACACATCTTCGCGATCAGATCCGGCGCGCCGAGGCAGCCGATTTCTTCATCGTATGACAGGGCAAAGTGAATCGGTCGCTTGAGATTCGACATCTCCGGAACCAGGGCAAGCGCAATCGCATAAAACGATTTCATGTCGCAAGTGCCCCGACCGAACAGTTTGCCGTCTTTCTCGACAATCGTGAACGGATCGGTGTCCCACTCCTGATCGTCAACGGGGACTACATCCGTGTGGCCGGACAACACCACCCCGCCTTCGATACTGGGACCCACGGTGGCATAGAGACTGGCTTTGGTGCCGTCGGCATTTTTTACCAGATGCGAATCGACCCCAAAGTCAGCCAGATACGACTGAACGAACGCGATGAGATCGAGATTTGAGTCACGGGAAACGGTAGGGATGGCGATGAGCGCATCAATCATCGATCTTGTGGTGTAACGCTTCGCCATGATGCGAGCATACCATCTTCGGAAATCCGCTATCGGGCAAACGCCCCCTATTTCAGGACCGCGTCAGCGGACGCAAGGTCAGTTAGTCATCACGGTCAGCGGCCGTTCCCGCTGGCGCAGAATCCACTGACCGCTTTCATCCAACGCAGCTTCACCCAGGGCGCGCAGTATTTCCCGCCGCAGCTCCAGCTGTTCGGCTCGCTGCAACAGGCGGTTGGCACTATCGAAGATCCGGTAGTAGTAGCCATACTGCGCGATCAGCTCACGTTCCGCAGTTCGGTGGGCGTAGCTCTGTCGAATGGTCGCAATGAGGGGCAGCAGACCCATAATCGCGACGAGCACGTTGGAAATCGGCGAATCCCACTGGAGAAACGCGAGCAGCAGCGCAACGATTATCAATACTACGAAGCTCATGAACACGAGCGAGGTCGTCAGCCGATTGCGTAACACCCGCTCGCGGGACTTCGCAAAGTAGTACTGCGTCTGGCCGCCACTGCCATCGCCGACCCAATGGTCAATCACGAGTTCGACATCGGCGCGGCTCGACGGGCTCGTTCCCGCATCCGCCCGCCTGCCCGCAAATCGCATGACGTTGCGGATCCAGCCGAGTTCCAGATCCTGGCGCTTGAGAAAGCTGTCGTGGCTGAATCGGCTTGGATTTTCCATCACCACCCCCGCGACGCTCCAGTAAAACTGGACTCTGAGCCCCTCCGCCAGTACGCGGTAATCCAAATGTTTTCGCAGCCAACCGCTGCGCCGCTCCACCATCGAAACAAGTATCACGAGTGCGATGAAACCCAGATAGGCGTAAATCATGACATACGGATCAAACTGATAGGGCAGGTCGGGCAGATCCGCATATACGATGAAACTCAGACCCGCCATCACGGCGAAGCCATAGGTCAGACGCAGCGAACGGATCATCGCTTTCTGGAAGTGATTCGCGAGACGGTCGGCCTTCTGGTAAAGCTTCTCGATATCTCTGGCACCGGCGCTGCAGCTTGCAAGCTCGCTCTCCGGAATCAGATGATCAAGCCGCTGCGTCACGACCCGGCTCGCCAGATCAACGTTGAATTCAGACATCCGCTGAAAAACAACTCGATACCGCACGGGCATTTGCGGGGTTTTCGGCGTCACATCATCTCGTGTGAGCCAGCATGTGTCGCCAACTTGCAACGACTCCGCCGGCGGGCCGTGTTCCCGACGTGAGCAAACAATGTGATACACGAGATCACTTTCATCTTCGGCAAAGTCAATTGGGGAGCGATGCTGACCGGCGGCGATCAGATCGATCACATCGTGCTGGTGAAACTGGACAACGTGACTCGTGCCCCCCGGCGCCATGGAAATCTTACCGTCCCATATCGCGAGCAGGATGTGGCTGTGGGCAGCGAGATACGCACCGAGTTGCGCGTACTGCAGATCTCGCCGCTCGCCACGCTCAGCAAGTTCAGCGCTGCGGGTTCCAGGTAGCAGCGGTAGCTCTACGATTTCACTCAGCTGCATCCATTCTTCGAACTCCTGCAACGAATCTCCCTCAAAATCGTCCTGGTACAGATCGCGCGGCATCGGTAACAAGGCAACGATGGGAATTCCAAGCTCATCAGCAACTTCCGCAGCCAGGCGGTCAGCACCTTCGGCAAGCGGGGTGATGATCTGCAACGGCAAACCAGGAAAGGAATTCTGGAAGCTTGCGAAAAAATCACGGATACGGCTCTTGATGAGATCCTGTTCACCCGCAACCAGGTCACGATGACCGGTCACACCAACCACCAGGGGCACCTGCGCACCGTTGATAACCGGTGGCAGGATGTGCGAATCATTCACCATGATATTAGGCTACCCCATCGCGTAAACTTGCGCGATGAGTAATGCCAATCGCTCAGACATCATCGATCAGCTGGTCGGTTCCTACCTGACAATTCCGGTTGCGATATTCTGGGAAAGTGCACAGGGCCTGCCGTTCCCCGACACCTTCCGGGGCGCGCGCCTCGAATTCGCAGGCATGGCGACCGCCTGGCTGAATCTGGAACAAATTATCTGGCGTGCCGTGCAGGTTCGCTTTCTAGCCGGATTCCCAGCGAGAATTCAGCTGACCGAACCCAGTATCGAAGTGGTGATCGGGCAGCTCGAACTCGATCGCTGGATCGAAAAATTCGAACTCCCCTACCGGCTCGAACTTGCAGAGAAGGGAATTGTCGTCCGTACAGAACTGGCAGGAATGCCGATTGCGGAGTTCGAAACACGCCTCGAGGTCATCGACGGCTGGTTCATTCTGCAGCCGAGCCGTGCAACGATTCTCGGCGTGCCCAGCTATGTCTCGTCGCTTTTCCGCGGCTATCTACCGCTGCCCCCTCTCTCTTCTGAAGCGAGGCTGGTGAGCATAGATCACGGGTCTGGAACTCTTGGGCTGACAATCGCGCTCGATGATTTTGAGGAAGAAGTCTCTCCGGGATTGCTGTTGCGACTGCAAAAGCGATTCTTCCCGATGGTCGAGCAGGTTGCAGGCATGTTCACCGGCCCGAAGCCCCGGTAACCTCGTGCAGCTTCTAAGCTGAGCTTTCGCTCACTTCACTCACCACCACATCCGTTGCCGCCTTGAGCTCATCGAAACTCTCCTGCAGGCACTCGGCGAAAAATTCGGGGTCCGGCATCATCTCGCGACACGACGTCACCGAAATCACGATGGATCCACAGTAGCTGAACACCGGAATGATCAACCCCATGCCATCGAACACGGGCCCGAGTCCTACCTGCATCACCATCTTCGCGCCTGCGCAATAAAGCGGCACCTGCGGCCCCGGCACATTGGTGATCACGCAATTAAACGGTACGCTCATGCGATCTGCGAGGCCGTACTCCGTGTAGACCCGTGCAGCGAGCGCTGCCGTCGTTGAAGGGATGAACTGCGAATAGTCGGTCATCAACTTAGCGCCGACTGCATGGGTCATCTCTTTCGAGGTGGAAGCCGCATGATGCACGGCTTCGAGCCTCTCCAGCGGATCTTCTATCTCAGTACCCAACGGCACGATCATCGCCGCCACCTGGTTGCCCATCGTGTTTTTCTGCTCTTTTGAACGCACGGAAATCGGTGCCATCGCGACCAGTGATTCTTTCGGCAGCTCAAGTTTCTCTGTGAGGTATTTGCGCAGCGCGCCACCACAGATCGTGAGGATCGCATCATTGATGGTGGCGCCCGGAATCGCACTCTTGATCGCCCGCACTTCCTGCAGATCGAAGCTGCGAGCCTCAATTACCCGGTGTCCCGTCACGGGTCTGTTGAACCTCGTGCGCGGCACCTGAATCGTGGGACGATCGTCGCGCCGCTCGACCAGCTGCCGGCCAAGCCGCCCCACGGCGGGCACCGTGCGGGCAAGTAGTTCGGCAAAGCGGAACGGCTGCATGAAGTTGTTCACCTGTGCACGGAACATCAGCTCTAGCGGATTGGGCTCCTGTTCACCGCTCCACGGTGCCGCAACAGGTACATCTTTCGGCTTCGCCTGCAGATCGTGGATGGCTTCGATCAGATCGACGCCCGACACCCCGTCAATGCAGGCATGATGAATCTTCGTCACGATCGCATAGCTGCCTTTGGGCAGGCCGGGTATCGCATCCAGTCCCTCGACGACGGTGAACTCCCACAGCGGTCTGCTCAAATCGAGCTGCCGGGAGTGCAACCGGGCAGCCTGAATGCAAAGCTGCCGCCAGTCTCCCGGTTCAGGCAGGCGGATGTGCCGCATGTGATACTCGAGATCGAAATTCTTGTCCTCGATCCAGTAGGGATGGTCGAGGCTGAACGGCACATTGACGATCTTCTGCCGAAAGCTGCGGGCCAGGTGCAGCCGGCTCTCAATCGCCCGCATGATGTCTTTGAAGCTTTGTTTGGCCCCTTTTACCGTCGAGGGGTCGTATATCATAATGCCGCCGATGTGCATCGGCGTTTTTGCCGTCTCCATGTACAGAAACGACGCGTCCATACCGCTGAGTTGTTCCATCGCCCGCCCCCTTCCAACGCAAAACCAGCGCAAATCCAGCGCAAAAGCAAAAGCTTGATCGGAAAATTAAAAGCCGCTGAATAATCAATCAGCTTCACGAATTATCCGCTCACAGATCAATCGCAACAAGCGCTAACCCCGCGATCAGACATCTTGCTCACATGCGGCCAAAGGCCTTTCATGCTGAACGGTCTTTTATGATGGTAGGATCGAACGTTCCAGGACCGTTGCGGGGAAAGTTATGTGGTTTTTGAAAGCATTGGGATATCTGCTCGGAGGTGTTTTGTTGCTGGTGGCCGTGGTGCTCGTCGGCGCCCGGTTCGCAGATGGACCCCTGGAAATCATCGCCGGCGGCGAATTTACCTCCGGCACCCCTTACACTGGCGCCGAACCGGATTGGGCATTCGTTCGGCCGATGGATACCGTGGAGTTCCAGCTGATGGACCCGGCGCGTTCGCGCACCACCTGGATACTCGAGCACGACGGCAAGATCTACATCCCCTGTGGCTACATGAACAGCACCTGGGGCCAGATCTGGAAGCAGTGGCCCATTGAAGCCGAGACCGATGGCCGGGCGATTCTACGCATCAACGGGCAGCTTTATGACCGCCAGCTTGTGCGTGTGCACGACGGCCCCGAAGTTGCCGTGCTCACGGCGCAAATTGCCGAGAAATACAAGGTCCCTGCAACTCCCGCGGCGGTTGCATCCGGTGATCTATGGCTCTTCCAGCTCGCCCCGGCGGGCTGAATTGACGCTATGAGCGACGTCGACTGGCGCGTCCGTGGCTCGGCCTACGATCGGCCCGAGCCGTCGTACGAAGCCGACCTCGCACTCGTCGGGCGGGGCACGCCCAGCGGTGAGCTCCTGCGCCGCTACTGGCATCCTATTGCAATCGCAGACGAAATTGCGGATCTACCCGTTGCGACGACGGTGCTGGGTGAAAAGCTGGTGCTGTTCCGCACGCCGGCTGGCGACTTCGGACTTGTGTATCCGCGCTGCATACATCGCGGCACACAGCTCATCTACGGCCGGGTCGAAGAGCGCGGCATCCGCTGCTGCTACCACGGCTGGCTGTTCGATACCCAGGGACGCTGCCTCGAGCGGCCGTGCGAACCGGCAGATAAGCAGACTCCACCATCGCATTATCGGCAACCCTGGTATCCGGTCCGGCAACGCTACGGCCTGGTATTCGCCTACCTCGGTCCACCTGACCTGGAGCCCGTGCTACCCACCTACGACATACTCGAAGACGTCGCCGATGGCTTCGAGCTCATCGCCGACGGCACGAGCATCGGCTCGGGCGGCCCCGTGATCATGCCGTGCAACTGGTTCCAGACCCACGAAAATGTCATGGATCCCCTGCACGTCTTCGTGCTCCACTCGAATTTCAGCTCGCAGCAATTCGGCGAGCTGATGGCGATCCGTCCGGAGATAGAATTCGAGTCGACACAACACGGTGTCATCTCGCACCAGTACCGCAAATTCCCCGACGGCCGCGTTCTCGATCGGGTGACCGAAGTGATTCAACCCACCTTACGTATTGTCGCCGACCCCACGCTCAATCGATTTGGTCCCGCAGACAATATTTCCTGGACGCTGCCGATCGACGATACCCACACGAGAATTTTCACCGCGATGAAATGGCCGACAGGCGAGCCGTTTCTGCTCAGCACACCACGCCCGATGTACGGCGGAAAAACCTGGTTTGAACTCGACGAACAAGGCCATCAACGCTTTCCCGGTGACTACGAAGCGCAAGTCAGCCAGGGCGATATCACATGGCACTCTGAGGAGCATCTGGCAACGAGCGACAAAGGGATCGGGCTTTTTCGGCGGCAATTCCGTGCAGCGGTTCGTGCGGTGGCTAACGGCGAAGACCCGCCCGGCATCCTGCGTGATGACGCGAGCCCGGTGCGCGTGCGTGCGGGAAATTTTCTGCCCGAATCAGCTGAGCCTTAGCCGTTGCAACTCGCGCTGCGCACTGGCTGCAGCGCTGCATGCTGGAGTCTAATCGAAGCCGTGAGTTCATACTCAACATGAACCGGACAGAACAAACCGCTCAGGCACGATTCGCCATTGAGGACATCGTTTTCAGATACGCCGAGGGTATCGACAACGGAGATCTGGAAGCCCTCGGCGCACTCTTTTTCGCCGGCACCGTCATTCTGCCGGATCGAGAAAAACTGACAGGCACCCGGGAAGTGATCGAGCGCTACTCAGAGCTGGTTCTATTTTATGACAAAGACGACAACGTAGTGCCATATGAACGCGGCAAATGCACGCCTCGCACAAAACACCTCATCTCAAATCTGATTTATGAGTTCGATGCGACTGTGCATACAGCGAACGTTCGCAGCTACTTCACGGTTTACCAGACGCTGGGGCGCAATATCGAAATCATCGCCGGAGGTCGTTACCTGGACCGGTTCGCCCGCACGATTCAAGGCTGGCACATCGTAGAGCGGGTATTGGAAATGGATCACGTCGGCGACACGAGCAGACATTCCCGCACGCCTGACGCGCAGGCAAAGACAGAGCGTTGAGGGAACCAGACGGATGAATGCTGATCAGCAGCGGGCCCTGACGGCTACTCGCCAGCCGTAACGGCGCGCGCCGCTGCAGTTTTAAAGCCACTGTACTTTGGTTGATCGATCGCGATCTGATTGACGACCGTGGTACGAAGATGATCAATCAGCTCCTCGTTCTCCAGTGACATGCTGCCTTCCCGCAATGCGTCCACCAATCGCCAGCGCAGCGTTGAGAGGTTTTCATCGCTCGCAAGTAAATGCCGGAGCCGGGTTAGCTCATCGTCCCGATGTGTGGCCCCTAAAGCCAGTTCGCGCAAGATGATATCAAGGGAATTTGCCGCAACCCGGGAAAGAAATTGCGTGCGGCCACTCGTCTCAGCCATCACATCCTCGCGCAGGAAGTCGCGCACGCTGATGAGAAGTTCATCCGCACGAGGCATGTCATCGCTATCAGTCAGATCTTGTGGCTCGATCAGCTCTACCGGACCCGGAATCAGCAGATTTACGCAATCGACCTGGCACTCGGAGGATCGACGACCGATCGCCGGCCGCTCCACGGTCTGGTCCGGGCCGGACCGGTAGTGCTCCGCCATCCCCAGACAACCCACCGCCCACCAGAAAGAACCGAACACCTCCCAGAATTTCACGTGCTCAGCGTCCACCTTCTGCCCGGTCACGGATTCATACCCGGCAAACAGATCCTCATACTCGCCAAATCCGCCAACAGGAAGTTCGGTCACGCCAAAGCGCCAGGAATTCGTGCAGATCCATCCCAGGTCCCGCATGGGATCTCCGATATGTGCAATTTCCCAGTCGAGTACTGCGTTGATCCCTTTGTCATCAACCATGAAATTGCCGTTGCGAAAGTCGTTGTGCACCAGGCTGAACTCAATATCCGCCGGCAGATGATCCATGAGCCAGCATCCTGCGTAGTCGATCATCGGCTGTGGCGCCGCCAGCAGGCGATAGCGTTCCCAGGTTTGCTCCACAAATGACTGTGGCGGCGAAGTTTCGAGGAGATCGCGCAAACCCGTCGCGGCCAGATCAACGGAATGGATGAGCGCGATGATCCGGCCGCATTCGAACGCCAGAGTTCTGCGAACGTCTGCCAGCCCCGGAGCCCGCGCGATGCGTGCACCGAGCGCTTCACCATCGAGCCATTGCATGATGAAGCCTGCGCCGAGATCATCGTCGCTGCGCAGCACGTAATACACCTCAGGTTCCGGCACGCCAACCGCCCGGGCGCTGGCCATCAGCAGCGCCTCGGTTGCAAGGCCCGGAGCGATGCGTACTTCGCTCTCGACCACGACACCACCCGGTGCACGACGCATGCACAGCGATCGTTCCCCAGTGTTCGACTCAATGGTCAGGCGGTAGGTTTCCTGGCTCGCCCCGCCTGAAAGACGTTCCGCTCGCAGGAGCCCCAGACAACCCGGAATCTCACGGGTCAGGACATTCGCGAGCCTGCTCTGGAAATCCGCTCGAGCTTCCATGATGGCTGCCAGCTCCCGCCGCGCTCTACACTTCCCTTACACCCTTCGGCGCACGCTGTGACATGAAGCCGAACATGTAACCCGCGATACGGCGCATCTGGATTTCCTCCGCACCTTCCGTAATCCGGTAGCGTCGGTGATGACGATAGATATGTTCGAAAGGCTTGTGCCGCGAGTAGCCAAGCCCGCCGTGAACCTGCATGGCCTGGTCGGCGGCATTGCAACACATACGGTTGGACCAGTAGTTGCACATCGATACTTTATCGGAAACGGAAAATGCACCGAAACTGTCCATCTGCCAGGCGGTTTTATGGATGAACGCGCGCAACATTTCGCACTGAGTCTGCAACTCAACCAGCGGGAACTGAATGGCCTGATTGGTCGCGAGCGCCTTGCCGAACGGTTTGCGCTCCAGCGCATAACGCACGGATTCATTTATGCAGAACTGAGCGGCACCGAGACTGGACGCTGCCTGACGAATGCGGTTTTCGTTGAAGAAGTGCTGCACCACCTGCAGGCCGCGTCCTTCACCACCGAATATTGAAGCGTGAGGCACTCTGACCTCAGTGAAGGAAACCCTGCCGTGATCCGTCGGCATATTGAACGTCCAGAGCATCTCTTCGATCTTGACCCCGGTCGCCGCCATGGGCGTCAGAAATGCCGTGATCCCTTCTCCATCGCCGGCGTTGCCGCTGGTTCGCGCCATCACCATGTCGTATTGCGCTTTGTGTATTCCCGTATTCCAGGTCTTTTCGCCATTGATCACCCATTCGTCGCCATCACGCACCGCTGAGGTTTCCATGTGGGTCGCGTCGGAACCGTGATCGGGTTCGGTTATGCCGAAGGCGAAGCCGCGGCGGCCTTCCAGGAGGTCATCGAGCCACTCGGCTTTCTGCTCGTCGGTGCCGTATTCCAGCATGAGGAGCAGGCCGACGTTGTTACCGACGATTGAGTGTTCAGTCTGCAGATCGTTGTGCAGGCCCAGGCCTTTCGCGGCCAGATGTTCGCGGATGATGGCCATGCCCAAATTGTTGCCGTCCATGCCGCCATATTCCCGGGCCAGCGGATAGCGATAAATACCCGCGTCGTCGGCCAACCGTTTTACCTTGTGCAGCAGCTGTTCCCATACTTCATTGGGCAGACCGTCACGCTCCCAATCCGTGCGGGCATCTTCGCGGCGATGGTCGAAGAAACGGATGTTGTCATCCTGCGCTTCCAACGGTTTGATGACCTGATCGATGAAATCGTCGAGCCGCGTGAGCAGCTCCGCAATGTCTGCCGGAATCTCAAAATCCACTGCTAATCCCCCAAAGGTTGTGTCTATCAGTTATACCCACATCCGCGCCGCAGCGCACTCAGTTCGGTGGACTCTTTCCTGACGCGCCTCCCGGCGCGCTCTTTCCTGACGCGCCTCCTGGCGCGCCGCCTCCTGGCGCATGTCGCGAGCATTTATCGAGCACGTAAGTGCTTGGCAAATGGAGGAGCCCCGAGGCGAGAGATGGCCGAAGGCGGGGAAAAAGCGCGCACAGTGCGCTTTTTTCAACAGGCTGCTAGAGTTACCGATCGCACAAAGGGAGAACGCGTCTCGATGTACCAGGATCTGCAAGACGTCTGGGCTGAACTGATTGCCGAGGGTGGCCAGTTCGCTATCACCGAGGTCGCTGTCGGGGGCAACATGATCAAGAGCTATGCCGCCGCGCCGGCCAGCCTGCGCGAGGTCTGGCAGTCTTCCGAGCAATTCGCCGAGCGCGACTATCTCATCTACCGTGACGAACGACTGACCTATGGCGCAGCCCATGCGCAGGTCGCCTCGATTGCCTGCTGGCTGCGCGACCAGGGGGTCGGCAGCGGCGATCGGGTAGCTATCGCCATGCGCAACTACCCGGAATGGATGCTCACTTACTGGGCAACGGTGTCTATCGGTGCGGCCGTCGTCGGCATCAATGCCTGGTGGGTCGGGCCGGAACTCGTCTACGGGTTCAATGACTCGACGCCGAAAGTTACCGTGTGTGATGTCGAGCGTCTCGACAGGATCATGCAACATACTGCTGAGATGCCGGAAATGGTGTTGGTCGGGGTAAGGCTCGACGGTGAACGACCCGCGGGTGTCCGCGACTGGCGCGAACTCATTGACCACGGCGGAGAGATGCCGGCTGCGGATATCGATCCCGACAGCGACGCCTGTATTTTCTATACATCCGGCACGACGGGACACCCCAAGGGCGCCCAGCTCACCCATCGTGGCTGCGTCAACAACATCATGAATCTGGCTTTCTGGGCCACCTGCCTGGCAACGCTGGCTGAACGCGCCGGTAATGCGCCGGATCCGGTGCCCGCCGAGGAGGCGCCGGTAATGTCCGCCCTGGTGACGACGCCTCTGTTTCATGTCACGGCAAACAATTGCGTCGCACATGGAACGACCTTGAACGGCGGCAAACTCGTGCACATGTACAAATGGGACGCGCTGGAAGCGCTGCAACTCATTGAAGCCGAGAAGGTCACCAATCTGACTGGTGTGCCGGTCATGGCGCGTGAACTCATCAGCCACCCGGACTTCGCGAAATATGACACCTCTTCGCTCGTTTCCGTCGGCGGCGGCGGCGCGCAGCTGCAGCCCGATCTGGTCGGCAAGATCGACGCCGCCGTGGCAACAGCGCGACCCAACACCGGCTACGGGATGACCGAAACCTGTGGCGTCATCACCTCGATCTCGGCTGACTTCTTCATCGACAAACCGGAGAGCGCGGGCCCCGCCCTGCCAAATTTCGACGCTAAGTGCGTGGATGGGAATGGCAACACCGTAGCCCAAGGTGAAGTCGGCGAGCTATGGGTGAAAGGCGCTCCCGTCATCCGCGGTTATCTGAACCGGCCGGAAGCAACTGCCGAATCAATTACCGACGGCTGGCTGCACACCGGCGATATTGCCCGCATCGACGAAGACGGCTTCATATTCATTGTCGATCGGGCGAAGGACATGGTTTTACGTGGTGGTGAAAACGTTTACTGCGCCGAAGTCGAAGCCGCCATCCACAATCATCCCGCAGTCGCTGAGAGCAGCGTCTTCGGGGTCCCTGATGATCGTCTCGGCGAAGAGGTGGGCGTGGCGGTGTTCTGCCACGACCACATGGCAATCAGCGCGGATGAGCTCAGAACGCACTGCAAATCGCTGATATCGAGCTACAAAGTTCCCCGCTACGTCTGGATCCTCGACGAACCACTGCCGCGCAATGCGAGCGGCAAGTTTCTGAAGAAAGATCTGCGCGATATTCTCGACCCGGCGGACGCCGCCTGACCAGCTGCTACCTGAGTTCAGGCCCAGGCGGCGATTTGCAGACGACGTGGCAGACGGTCAAATCCATCACGGCAATAAAAATTCCCGCGACCGCTCTTCGATGGTCGAGCGCAACGCTTGTTCGAACGTCGCCACTGCCATCGTGTGCTGCTCTTTGTGTCCGTAACGACGCAACGTGACAGTCCGTTCGGCCTGCTCACGTTCCCCGACGATCAGCAAATTGGGAATTTTCTGCGTGGTGCCTTGGCGAATCTTCTTTGGCACCGTGTCGTTCGATGGCGCGAGTTCCGCGCGCACCATCCAGTCGCGCATCCCGCTGATGATTTCGTTGGCATAAACGTCAAAATGATCCGACACGGTAATCACCTGCACCTGTACCGGGGCTAACCAGGTCGGAAAAGCGCCGCCGTAATGCTCGAGCAAAAACGCCACCATCCTCTCATGCGTGCTCAGTGGCGCGCGATGAATGCAGTACGGCGTGTGTTCGGCACCGTCGGCACCGATGTAGGTTAGACCGAGGCTTTCCGGCTGGGCGAAATCGAGTTGCACCGTCGACAGCGATTCTTCCCGTCCCGTCACCGTGGGAAACTGAATGTCGATCTTCGGACCATAGAAGGCCGCTTCGCCGACTGCTTCGACGTAGTTCACGCCAAGCTCTCCTAGCACCTGCAGTAGAATCTCTTCCGAGTGGGCCCAAGCCTCCGGTCGGTCAACGTACTTTTCCTTGCCTTTGGGATCATCCGGGTCCCATCGAGACAGACGCACCACGTATTGATCGAGCCCCAGAATTTCGTAGGCGCGCTGATACATGGCCATCACGGCCTTGAACTCTTCAGTTATCTGATCTTCTGTACAATAGATGTGCGCATCGTTCATGCACATCCCGCGTACGCGTAGCAAGCCGCTCACACCACCGGAATCCTCCCAGCGATAGACCTGTCCGTACTCGGCCAGCCGCAGCGGTAAATCACGATAGCTGCGTGGTTGTGCGGCAAATATCTTGTGGTGATGCGGGCAGTTCATCGGTCGTAACCGATAAGCTTCCTTCACCTCACGCTCACCTTCGTGAGTCTCCACGACCTCCATGGCCGGGTACATGTCATCCGCGTAATACGGTAGATGTCCCGACTTGAAATACAGATCCTCCTTGGCGAGGTGGGGCGTGGCGACGCGTTTGTAACCCGCTTTGAATTCCAGCTCCTTGGCCAGCGCTTCGAGCTCATCGCGGATGACGGTACCGTTGGGCAGCCATAGCGGCAAACCACGGCCTACGTCGTTGTCAATCGTGAAGATGCCAAGCTCACGACCGAGCTTCTTATGATCTCGTGATTGTGCTTCCTGCCAGCGACTGACGAAAACGTCGAGCTCGTCCTTGGTGGCAAATGCCCAAACGTAGATGCGCGTCATCATCACGTTGTCGGAATCACCGCGCCAGTATGCGCCGGCAACGCTTCGAATCTTGAACGCATCTCGGGGTAACTTTCTGGTGTCTTCGACGTGTGGGCCCTCGCACATATCTAGAAACGGGCCATTTCGATAGAACGACAGTCCTTTGAGCCCCTGTTTCTCGATCAACTCCGCGCCGTATTCGCGTTTATAAGGCTCGCCCATCTCGTCGATCCGCGCCAGCGCCTCATCGGCGCTCAACTCTTCCCGATAGAACCGTTGGCCCTTCTTAATGATCTTCTTCATGCGCCGCTCTATCTCGGGAAAGTCATCTTCGGTGAGCGGCTCGCTCAAAATGAAGTCGTAGTAGAAACCATCGGAAATGGGCGGACCAAAGCCGAGCGTCGACTCCGGACGCATTTGCAGAACCGCTTGGGCCAGGACGTGAGCCAAACTGTGCCGGATTT
>SMVA01020210.1_pt1 | contig 26713 bp, 26 predicted proteins | sample 2456451 | NCBI WGS metagenome assembly SMVA01 (sample SAMN11095933, study PRJNA526329) | marine sediment metagenome | biome: Marine sediment; feature: Surficial sediment; material: Deep marine sediment; isolation source: Hadal surficial sediment | place: Pacific Ocean | collected 2014-05 | depth... | reverse complement strand
CAGGAGCCGCGGCGTCGGCGGGGGCGGGGGGGGCGGCGGGATCCAGCAGGCCGCGCTCAATGCATTCCAGCGTGAAGGCGATGGTGCCACCTGCCGAGATGGTGTCCAGTCCCAGCTCATCGCAGATGCGCACCGCTTCAAGGACATCGTCGGGGTCGCTGATGCCACACAGGGAACCCAGGGCGAAGAGAGACTCGTATTCCATGCGGACCCCGGTGGTACTCCCGCGCACACCATAGACATGCTCACAGCCGATGGTGCACGCGGCGCACGATTTGCGCGTCTTCTTCCGGGTCGCGGCAAGGGATTCGGCCGAGAGCGCGGCGGCCCCTTCGAAGGTGCTCTCCTGGAAATTGCGCGTCGGCAGAACAGCCAGGCGATTGAACACCAGCATGTTGGCCACGGTGCCCAGTTCGCGATACTTCTCGGTGGCCGGTCCCAGCGACCGGGTGGAGAGGTCGCGGGCCAGGGCGATCAGTTTTTTCGGGTGGGCCACCGGCGCCTGTCGATCACCCCGGACCGCGATGGCCTTGAGGAGCTTGGCGCCCAGGACGGCGCCGGAGCCGCCGCGGCCGGCATGCCGGCCGTCATGGGAGAGAGTGGCGAAGCGGACCAGGTTCTCTCCGGCCGGGCCGATGGCGACGGTGTGAAAGCCCGGCTCGTCAGGCCGGTGCAGGCGTGCCTTCAGGCGTGCTTCGGCGCCTGCGGCCGGCAGGCCCCAGAGATCCGCCGCCGCTTCCAGATGGACGACCGGCGTCTCCCCGCACCCGTCCACCACCAGGACCGAGACCTCCGCGCAGCGTCCCACGACCACCAGGGCGTCGAAGCCGGCCCGCTTGGCGGCCAGGGCGAAATGAGATGAAGAAAGAGCGTCGTTGAGGCGCTGGGTGAGAGGCGATTTGCAGATCACGGCAAACTTGGCCGACGTGGTGAGGGGCGTGCCCACCAGGGGACTGAGAGCGAACACCACGGCAGCTTCCGCGGCCAGAGGGTCGACGCCGACGGGGTTCTCCCTGGTCAGAATCCAGGTGCCCAGGCCGATGCCCCCGATGAACCGCCGCAGGACCTCCCCGGGAAGCGGCACCAGTGTCGCTGAGCCTGTGGCCAGATCCACCCGCAGGTAGCGGCCATGATAGCCACCGGCAACTCGCGTCCCGCTCTGGCCGGTTCTAGCCACCGGCTTCGGCCGAGAGGAGAATCAAGCGGTCGCTGCGGTCCAGTTCAAGATCGGGATCCGAGACGAAGCTGCGTCCGTTGAGGGACAGGCGGTAGTGACGGGAGAGCCGTCCATCCTGAATGACCGGTCCTGCAAGGGGCGGACAGGTGGTCGCAAGCTGCCGGAGGGCCTCGCCCAGAGTGCAGGCGGAGACGGTGATCTCGGCGTGGCCGGCCCTGAGCCTGGCCGGACCGAACAGTTCAAAAACCACGGTCATGAAGATTGCTCGCGGCGCATGAGATCCTTGTACTCCGCCGGGGTGTTGACGTTGCACAGGGATGCCAGGGTGGGGTCGACATCCGCCAGTTCTTCTTGAGTGACCTCCCGTGTGTTGGCCTGCTCCAGCAGGAAGAACGGACGCCGCCGCTGTGCCGCCAGCAGGGTGCGCACCTGTTCCAGAAGATCCAGGGTGTAGACGGCGGCCAGGGGATGATGGCGTCCGGCCACCACGGGCACGGCAATCTGGTGTTCCCCCAGAAGTGCCACCATGCGCGTCACGAACGCGGGTTTCAGGAGAGGCGTGTCGCAGGAAGCCACGAAGGCCACGTCAGCACGCTCCCCCAGGGCCGCGAACCCGGCCTCCATGCCGCGCAGGGGGCCTTCGCTCTGGACCCGGTCACGACTGATGAGAACATCTTCCAGGGGGGGGAGGTCCTGATGGGCCGCCGCCACCACCACCATGGGAGGATTCGGGGTGGTGGCTCGCAGGCCCTCGCGCACCGCGGCGACCACTGTGGCCGCCATGGACTTGCCGTCCACCGGCAACCAGGCTTTGGCCCGGCCCATGCGGGTGCTGCGGCCTCCCACCAGGATCACGCCGCCGGCCCGTAGGGAATCCGGCCTCACGAGGAGGCGCCGCCCAGGGTTGTGATCCGGTCACCGATATGAAACTTGCTCAGGAAGATGAGATCCTGGCTGGCGCCCTCCCTGGCAGTGAGCCGCCGGGTCATGGGAAGATTCCCAGTCCCCACATCAGAGCCAGCGTGTTGGCGGCCGCTCCAGGATCCGGTTTCATGGCGCATCTCCTTGCTGTGGCAGGTTTCAACTGCTGAGTATAATGACGCATCATGGAGGAAATAGGAACGCTCATCGTGGGAGGTGGGATCGCCGGCCTGGCCACGGCCTGGCACCATGCCCGCGCCGGGGGGGAAAAGATTCTGCTCCTGGAGAGTGAGCGCCTCCTGGGAACTCAGTCCAGCGGCCGCAACGCCGCCATCCTGCGCACCGTCGGGCCTGACTCGTTGACCACCCGTCTGAGCCTGCGCAGCGCCCAGGTCTTGCGCCGGCCGCCTGCCGGCTTTACCCAGGTGCCGCTCATCGATCCCTGCGGTCTGTTCCTGGTGGCCGACGCGTCTCACCGGGCTCGACTCGCCGCCTGGGTGGATGCGGCCGGCCCTGACAGCGGCGGCGTCGAGGTCGGTCCCGGGGAGTTTCACCGGCAGGTGCCGTTCTATGGGGGGGAGGTCGACAGGGTCTTCAGCTTCCCCCAGGAAGGGCGGCTGGATATCGCCGCCCTGGTGGCCGGCTTTGCCCAGGGCGCGCGAGCCGCGGGGGTTACCATCCGCCGCGGCGTGCGTGTGAAACGTCTGTCAACCCGCGGTGACCGGGTCACAGGTGTGGAACTTGCAGATGGGACGAACGTCGCCGCAGTGACCACCGTCGTGGCCGCGGGCGGCTGGGCAGGCAGGCTGGGGGAGGCGGCCGGATCGCGCGTTACCCTGAGTCCCACTCGTCGCCACCTGCTGATCTCCGCGCCCCATGCGAGCATCGACCCAAAGTGGCCGGTGATCTGGTCGCTGGGAGATGAGTTTTATTGCCGGCCTGAAAGTGGCGGCATGCTGGTGTGTGCATGCGACCAGACCGTGGTGGACCCATCCGACTGTCGCCGGGATGATCATGTCCGCGAGCTCATCGCCGAGAAGATGCTCCGGTTTCTTCCCGGGCTGGGCGACATGCAGGCGGCCCGCTTCTGGTGCGGCTTGCGCACCATGACCCGCGACGATCGTTTTGTTCTCGGCCCGGACCCGGATCTTGCGGGTCTCTTCTGGGTTGCCGGCCTGGGGGGGCATGGCATGGTCTGCTCCTTCGAGATCGGGCGCCTCGCAGCTCGGCGCCTGCAGGGAGGTGAGCCGATCTCGGAAGAAGAACGTGCCCTGGATCCTGCACGTCTTGTGGAAGCGTCGGCCTGAAGTTGCCCCGGATGAATCGCGTCAGGCGGTGAAGCCGGCCTCACGCAGGCGGGCCCGCACGGCCGGGTCGGCCAGGGCCTCGGCAAAGGCCGCCACCGCCGGCCGTCGCAGCCGTTCCGGGTCCACAGCGAAATCGAGCCGTTCTTCCTTGAGAGGAAGGAATCCCAGGCCGTGGAGGCTTGCCACCGGTGCGATGGCGACGCCCCAGTCGGCCCGCCCCTGGGCCACCGCCGCGGCGACGCCGTGATGGGAGCGGGCCTCCACGCTGAAACCAGGTGGCCGGGTTTCACCCAGAAGTTCATCCAGCAGGATGCGTGTGCCCGAACCGCGGTTGCGATGGATCATGACAGGCGCGTCGTCGGGGTCCGCCATGGCCGCTTCGAGCATGCGGGCCATCATCTCGCGGGCCACTGTGCCGGCGAAGCGCGGGTCGCCCCGGCGAAAGACGATGCCCTGCAGGCGGCCGTATCCCGGGAGAAGAGTGATGCCTTGCGGCAGACACTGGCGGTTGTAGCTGTTGGACGCGGTGTCATAGATATGAATGCCGGCAAGATCTGCGTGCCCTGCCAGAACCGCGGCGAGGCCGGCGCTGCTGCCCACCGACAGGGCGCGGGCGGTGAAGCCGCGCCTGCGGACATCGTCCAGGACCGGGTCGAGGCCAAGGCAGTGGCTGCCCTGCAGGAGCAGATCGGCCGGCTGCAGGTCGCGGCCCAGGAGCGTGATCTGAACCGGCTCACCGGCCGGCAGGTATTCGTCCTGGCGTGGAATGGTGAGAAAACCGTCGGCGGAGCCGAACGCGGTGACCGAGCCGGACCCTTTGCCCAGGGGCACTGCGATGGGCGGGGCGTCGGTGACCGGTTTCTTGCCGGGATCGACGGCGGCCGGCATCGGTTGCACCAGGCTGACCAGGGTGTATTCGGTCCGTCCGATCTCGGAGTTGAAACGCTGCGGGAGAATGGCCCGGACCTGGCGGCGGCGCAGTGGCGGCTGCCCGGCCATGGCCCGCAACACCGGTGCGACGAACTCGTGAAAGGTGAAGACCATGGAAGTCGGGAAGCCCGGCAGGATCACCACGGGCTTCCTCCCATGGACTGCAAGGCAGATCGGCTTGCCCGGCTTGAGGGCAACGCCGTGAACCAGGATGCCGGGATGAGTCAGGCGTGCGACCACGTGGGCGTTGAGGTCACCGCCGCCTTTGGATGTGCCGCCGGACAGGAGCACCACATCAGCCTCCCGCAGGCCGCGGGCCAGGGCCGCCTCAAGCTGTGGCTCATCATCGGGGATGATGCCCATGAACCGGGGCAGACAGCCCAGCTCGCGCACAGCGCCGGCCAGAACCGTGCTGTTGGCGTCATACACCTGCCCTAGAGCGAGAGGTTGACCAGGGGGCACCACCTCGTTGCCGGTGGAGAGGATGGCCACCAGCGGCTGCCGCACGACCTGGACCTGGTCGCGCCCCAGGGCCGCCAGGACGCCTGTCTCCCGGGAGGTCAGGAGGGTGCCACGGCGCAGCACCGTCTCCCCCCTGGCGATGTCCGACCCGGCATGGGAGAGATGGGCGCCCGGCGCCAGTGCCCGGCGGATCTCGATGGCGCCTTCGCCGGCGGGAACGGTGTGCTCCACCATGATCACAGCATCGGCGCCGCGGGGTAGGACCCCGCCGGTGGCAATGCATGTCGCCGTGCCGGCTGTCACTGTCCGGGTCGGGGCTGTGCCCGGGTCCAGGATCTCGTCATTGAGGCGCAGCGTTTGCGGCGTCTCTTCACCGCAGCCGAACGTGTCGGCGGCGCGAACGGCGAATCCATCGACGTTGGAGCGCGTGAATCCCGGCACGTCGGCCGGGGCGGTGGTGGATTCCGCCAGGGTCCGCCCCAGGGCTTCATCCAGGGGCACCGTCTCGGCGGCCAGCGGGACCAGGTCCAGAGCGGCGTGGAAGCGCCTCTCCGCCTCGTCCCGATCGAGGATCTCCAGGAATTGGGACTGTTCCATGGACATCATTATAACCCCTTCTGTTCACAAGGGTTAAGCCGATGGGGTTGCCACCATCCTGCCGAAGTGCGACACTAACCCGTGATATGACTCATTCACAAGACGAGCAGCAGACAGCTTTCCCGGTCACCCGGAAACGTGGCGGCGTCCTCCGTGGCGCCTTATCGTGGTTCGACAACGAAGCTTCCTGGAAGACCGACAGGAATCGCGGCGGCCGTGTCCACTGGACACGGGTGGCGCCCTTTGTCTTCCTCCACGGTGGCTGTCTCCTGGCCTTCTGGACCGGCTGGAGTCCCGTGGCCGTGGCCGTGGCGGCGTTCCTGCTGGTGACCCGCATCTTCTTCCTCACCGGCTTCTACCATCGCTATTTTTCTCACAAGTCGTTCGAGACATCCCGGGCCGCCCAGTTCGTGTTCGCCCTGCTGACCAACACCGCGGTGCAGCGCGGCCCCCTCTGGTGGGCGGCCACACACCGTCATCATCATGTCGCTTCGGATACTCCGGATGATCCTCATTCGCCGACCCAGTTCGGTCTCTTCTGGAGCCACATCGGCTGGCTCTTCGACCCGGCCAACCACCGCACCCGCTGGAACCTGATTCCCGACCTGCTGCGTTTCCCCGAGCTGCGCATTCTCAACCGCTTCGACACGGCTGTGGTCGGCCTGCTGTTTGGTGCCCTCTTCGCGTTGGGCGCGGTTCTGCAGGCGTTTGCGCCGGGCCTGGGAACCACAGGATGGCAGATGGTCGCCTGGGGCTTCTTCATCTCCACAGTGATGCTTTTTCACATCACCAACTCCATCAACTCAGCCTCCCACGTGTTCGGGCGCCAGCGGTTCCCCACCGGTGACACCAGTCGCAACAGCGCCATCTTCGCCCTGCTGACCATGGGAGAAGGCTGGCATAACAATCATCACTACTACCAGGCAGCCGCGCGCCAGGGCTTCTACTGGTGGCAGATCGATATCACGTTCTACATCCTGAAGATCCTGCAGGGTCTCGGCATCATCTGGAACCTCAACAAGGTGCCTCAGCATGTGCTGGAACTGGGCCGGCAGAATCTTGGGCGGAAACACCGGGTTATGCCCCGCAAGGCCGATCGCGACCCCTCCGTGGCCTGAACGCCCTGAAGGTTCAGTTGCTGATGCCGCCGTTCTGGGCTTTCCAGGGCATGACTTCCACCTCTTTGACCCGGTCCACCTTGCAGACCTTGCACAGGGGAAGTTCGTCGAACCGGTGGCTCAGGTAGGCGCGGCGATAAGTCACGGCCTGGGTGCCGTTCCACACCTCGTAAACCGATGAATCGACGATATTGCCCAGCACCATCTGGCGCGAATAGTCGGTGCAGCAGATCACCATGTCGCCGTTGAACAGGATGTATCCCTGCTTCATGAGGCGGGTGCATTCGGTGTAGTAGTCCATCTCGGTGTGGGCGAGATTCTCGGCGTCCTTAATGTTGCCGCCGCGATTCTCCAGAGTGGTGTACTTTGAATGGACACCCCGCTTCTGCCAGTAGGCGATCGCCTTCTTGGCATCGATGACGTTGGTGTCCACCATGGTGATCCAGACCTTGGGGAACTTGGCCTGCTTGGCCTCCAGGGCATCGATGAGCCTGTTGATATTCATCAGGTTCGTCTCGAAATCCATGGTCCCGCGCATGGTTTTCTCGTAGCCCTTCTTCTCCATCCCCTGGAACGAGATGTAGATGGCATGGAGGGCGGGCCCAAGATCGACCACTTCCTTCACAACGTCGGGAAAGAGGCGTGAGCCATTTGTGGTGACCACGACTTTCGCCGTCGGAACATTGTCGTGGATGAAGCGAATCTTCTTAGGCAATTCCTTGTCCAGGAAGGGCTCGTTCATGAGATAGGGACTGATCCGGCGGACCTTGTGACGAGCGCATTCTTCCACGATCCGTTCGAACAGTCCCCACTCCATGGTCCCCTTGGGCTGGGTGGGGAAGGACTCGCCGTAAGGGCACCAGATGCAATCGGCGTTGCAGCCTGTCCGGGTCTGGATCTGGACCGTACGGGGGAAGCGCGGCACCGCACGGTGCAGCAGGCGCTTGTTCAGGCGAGTCAGGATGCCGTCACCTGGTTCGACGATGGCGTAACGATTCTTGGCGAGCATGGCGGAGTTTGACCCTCTCCCTAAGGAACGGGTCCATCTTACCTGATCAGCGTCAGGATATGGGCCGTCTCCGCCATGCCAGCATGAGCAGGGCGCCGAGCAGCGACTTGAGGGCCGCGCCAGGAAGAAACGGCAGGAGGCCGTCCACGGTGGCGTTGTAGCCGCCGGTGAACCGGGACAGGAGCGAAACGCCGAAGAGGAAGATCAGGGCGTGACCGCCCAGGAGTGTGGCCAGAGCACTCCGGTAGGTGCGGTCCGATGCCCGCACGGCCAGCCACCCGGTCAGCACTGTCGCAGGCAGAAAGCCGAGCAGGTAGCCGCCGGTGGGACCGGTGAGCCGCTGCCAGCCGCCATGGCCGCCGGCGAAGATCGGGAGTCCCGCGGCGCCGGCGCTGATGTAGATCAGCACCGCCAGCACGGCGCGCCCGGGTCCCAGGATGGACCCCGCCAGGAGGACCGCCAGGCTCTGCAGGGTGACGGGAACCGGTCCAGGTGGCAGGTCGTAGCTCAAGCGTGCAGCGCCCGCCATGGCGGCCGCCGTTGCAATGACGTAGATGCCGTCCCGAACGGTTCTGTTCACCGGGGTGTCTCGCCGGTCTCCCGGCCGGTCATGGCCACACCCACCTGGTCGTACAGGAAAACATTCACCTCTTCCCCTGCGGCGAAACCCTCGGCGTCACGGGGAATCACCACGAAGCCGTGGGCACGCACGGTGGAAGACGCCACGGCCGCCCCGGCCACGGCCAGCGGCTCGACCCTCCCATCCTTGATGGTGACCCGCATGTAATCGACCCTGCCAGGTACCGAGACGACCTTGCGGGCCAGGGGCAGGGTCTGCCGGGGATAGGGCCAGGACGCCGGCAGGCCGCCAAAGCGGCGAATGGCGCGTCCGGCGAAGAAGTCGTAGGCGCAGAGATTGGAGACCGGATTTCCGGGCAGGAGAAAGACCGGGCGCTCTCGCCCGCCTGGCTGTCTTGCTGGCAGCAGGCCGATGCCGGTAGGACTGGAGGGGCGCATGGCGATGCCGTGAACCTCCAGACTGCCCATGCGGGCGACGATACTCGGGGCGTGATCCTCCAGTCCCACCGATGATCCGCCTGAGATCAGGATGACATCGCCGGTGGCTTCCCCAAGAGCAGCCTCTGTGACGTCGGCGCCGTCGCCGATGCGTTGCACGGGCAATGGAACGCCTCCGTCCCGGGTGACCAGGGCGGTCAGAACGACTGAGTTGGAGTCGATGATGGCGGCGCCCCGCGGTTTCTCGCCCGGTGGCAGGAGTTCATCGCCGGTGGCGATGAGGCTGACGGCGGGGCGACGGATGACATGGACCGGCGAGATTCCCAGGGAAGCCAGCAGGCCCGCGTCCTGGGGACGCAGGCAGCGCCCGCCTGAAAAAATTCGGGCGCCGCTCCTGACGTCCTCGCCGCGGCGGCTCACATGTTTGCCGGGAGGAACCGCTTCGCGCACCTGCACCGTGCGGTCCTCCAGGGCAGCCTGCTCGGCGGGAATGACCGCGTCGGCGCCGGCCGGCAAGGGCGCGCCGGTCATGATGCGTACAGCCTGGCCTCTGGAGAGTTGTCCGTCCCAGCCGTGGCCGGCGCGGGCTTCGCCCGCCAGCGTGAAGGGCAGCGGGTTGTCGGTCGCCGCGCCGAAGGTCTCTTCCCCCTTGAGGGCAAATCCATCCATGGCGGCGCGATCGAAGCCGGGAATGTCCACCGGAGCGTCCACCTCTTCTGCCAGGACACGGCCGGCGCAGTCCATCACGGGGACCATCTCGCCGGCCAGCGGTGTGCTGACCTGATCCACCATGCGCTGGACGGCCACGACCTCGGCGCGGCCGCGGAACCCCTTCATGCGCACATCATCAGGGATGGGGAGGTCGGGAAAACGGCGGGTGTCCATGGTCCGTTTCAATTCTCGTCACAGGCGCCGGGGAGGCGGCTGGTGACGGCGTCGGGGAAGTGCTCCAGCAGCGAGAGAATGGGATCCAGGGCCACCTGTCCCAGGCCGCAGATGGAGGTCAGGCGCAGGGTCTCTCCCAGGAGCGGGAGGAGATCGATCCGGGCCCGGCTGCCGTTGCCTCCCTGCAGATCGGAGAGGATGCGCACCGCTTTCTCCGTGCCGGTGCGACAGGGAACGCACTTGCCGCATGATTCGTTGCGAAAGAAGGTGACCACGTTGGTGGCGACATCCAGCAGGTCTGTTCCCTTCGCCATGACCACCACGGCGCCGGAGCCCAGCATGGAGCCGGCATCCTGCATGGCTTTGAAGTCGAGCGGCGTGTCCACCGCGCCAGCCGGCAGAAACGATGATGATGCTCCGCCTGGTGCCACGGCGGCCAGAGCGCGGCCGCCGCTGACTCCACCAGCCGCAGCGAGCAGGTCCTTGAGGGGCAGGCCCAGGGAGATCTCGTGGATGCCCGGGCGCTCCACCTCTCCCGAAATGGCGATGACCTTGAGGCCGGTGCAGCCACCCTGTCCCTGCTCCTTCCACCACCCGGCCCCCCGGGTCAGGATGCCGGGCACCATGGCCAGGGTTTCGACATTATTGATGACCGTCGGCCGCCCCTGATAGCCGTGGCTCACGGGGAACGGTGGCTTGTTGCGTGGCTCACCCCGGCGATCCTCCAGCGCCTCCAGCAGGGCCGTCTCTTCGCCGAGAATGTAGCCCCCGGGCGAGATGAAGATCTCCATGGGGACGGGAAGGACACCGGCGGCGCGGGCCCTCTCGATTTCACGGGCCAGGAGGCGCCGCTCGGGCTCGTATTCATGGCGTATATAAATGATGACCTTGGCGGCTCCCACCACCCTGCCGGCCAGGGCGGCGCCTTCCACCACCAGGTGGGGAAGTTCGGCCAGGATCACACGGTCCTTGAAGCTGCCCGGTTCGCTCTCGTCGGCATTGACCACCACATAGCGCGGAGTCTCGGCTTGCTCCCGTACCAGTCGCCACTTGGTGGCGGTTGGGAAACCGGCGCCCCCCATGCCGCACAGACCGGCCTCTTCCAGGGTCGCAAGGATGGGGTCTGCTTCCCTGGCACTCAGTGGCTGCGCCTCATTGCGGGTCAGGGGAGGGGGCAGGCGGCGCAGGATGCCGTAGCGCTCCTCGGGCTTGCCATAGGGGTCCATGCGCCAGGTTCTGCTTGCTCCACCGGCCTCTTCTTCCGGGATTCCCCCCGGCTGGCGCGCCCAGGCCGCTACCTGGCGGGCCCGTTCCTGGGTGTCTGCCGGTGCCGTGGGCGGCAGGGGGCGGCCGTTGACACAGGCTGCAGGAGCGTTGTCACAACGTCCGAGGCAGGAGACAGGGCGCACCTCCGCTCGTCCGGCTGCACAGTCGGCCGCGAATTCCGTTTCCAGAGCCCGGGTGAAGACCGGCGAACCGTTGAGATAGCAGGACATGTCCCGGCAGACGGAGATTTCCATGGCCGGTGGCGGTGCGCTGCGAAAATGAGGATAGAACGAGGCGAGTCCCTGCAGTTTGTAAAGGGGGACCCGCAAGCGGCCGGCCAGATCCCGCAGGTCGGAGGCACGCAGGTAGCCATGCTGCTCTTGAAGCCGGTGGAGTTCGCTGATGAGGGCCATGAGATCTCGTTCTCCAGGTGGGTCGCATTGTATATGGATCTTCCGCGATCAGTCCCCCTTGATTCAAACCTGTCGATGGTGGCAAACTCGTCATCCGAACCATGTTGAAATCCGGCCGGCCCCGGGTGGAGCAGGTGCTGGTGGATGCAGGGTGGGAGCCTTTCGGCTGCCCTCCCGGAAGGGCTGAAATAAAGATGCGAGACTCGAAAGTGACATCCCCAACGTCCCTCGTGCGCACCGCCCTGTGGTCGGCCGTGGGTCTGATTATCTTCGCGGCCCTGATGCGCCTGGCGCCGCACCCCTGGAATTTCACCCCGCTGGCTGCCATGGCCCTGTTCGGCGGTGCTGCCCTGCGGAAGCCGTTGTTTGCCTTCGGTGTGCCGCTGGCCGCTCTGGCGGCATCGGATCTGATTCTCAACAGCTGGCTGGTGGGCAACGCCCTGGCCCCGCCCAACCCCTGGGTGTATGGCTCGTTCGTGCTCATCGGGCTTCTTGGCTTCGGGCTTGGCCGCCGCCGTGGGGTCGGAGCCCTCGCCGCCGCCTCTCTGGGCGGGTCCGTCCTGTTCTTCATGCTCACGAACTTCGGACTCTGGACCTCGGGGCTGCTCTATCCCCGTACCATGGCAGGTCTGGGGGCCTGCTACACGGCGGCACTGCCGTTTTTCGCCAACACACTGGCCGGCGATCTTTTCTGGAATGCCGTCCTGTTCGGGGGCTTTTACGCCGTCAGCCGACTGGCCGACGGCGGGGCGCAATCCGCCACACGGGCGTAAGTCTTCCTACTTCTTGAAGAGATCGTCGAACGCCTTGCGCGGGTCGCTGGTTGTGCTGTCTATTTTTTTGGCACGCTTGCCGGTGGCATCGAGAACGACCCGGGCGACGAACAGTTCGCACAGATTCGCGATGGTCTTCGAGGGGATGGCTTTTTCAAGGGTGAGCCGGCAGCCGAACCGGGCCGACGTGTCGAAGTGCTTGCAATTGCGGCAGTTATGCCATGCTGAGCCGCATTTTGGGCACTCGGTGTCGAACTCGATGGTGATCTGATCGGGCGTCTGGTACCCGCAATCGGCGCAGCGCAGCACCACGCTGGCGTCACGGGACATGGCGTGCCGGACCTCGCGGGCGGCTTGCCAGGCCTCCTGACGAGCTTCACGCTCCGAATCGGTTTCCGGTTGGCGCCCTTTGGGGCTCTCACCATCACGGTAACCCCGCTGCTTGTACTTCATCATGACCTCGCGAGCAGGTGGGTGCGTCCGGGAACAAAGGGGGGAACCTCTCTAAAGATATAGAAGAAAGGGCTTGAAGTCCATGCCGGGTTCGGGTAATGTGCGGCCACCCCATACAGTTGGATCGTTGTTTTCAAGGGAAATCCCAGAAAACAGGCCGTCTCCAGTCGCTCAGGGAATGCCTGGTGACAGCTTGCTTGTTGAAGGGTGCATCGGACGGCCTGACCCGCCGGTGGCCGAGCGGTCTGGCTCAGGGGTCGGTTTTCCGGGGTTTTTGAACAAAGAGGGTGAGGCCGCAGGGGGCGGCCAGGGTTTTCAATGTGTGTTTTTTCTTTCTCGGAGGTTGTCAATGAAGACACGTAGCCTGAAGGGTGTGAAGGGTCTTGTGGTTGCCGCTGGTGTCCTGAGCCTGCTGGCCACCGGTTATGGTATGGCCGGTAGCACCGTGGGTGATGAGGGCGAGGGCACCGAGATGGTGAAGTGCACCGGCATCAACTCCTGCTCCGGCAAGGGTGAGTGCGGTGCTGCCGATGGCAGTCATGATTGCGCCGGCAAGAACTCCTGCGAGGGCAAAGGCTGGGTCAAGGTCAGCGCCGAGGAGTGTGAGGAGAAGGGCGGCGAGGTTCTCGGCAAGGAAGACATGTAGCCAGCGCGCGGCACGCCATTGCGTGCCGCATCTGGACGGGCTCCGGGGTCGCTGAAGTTGCACCCGGAGCCCCAACTTTTTCTTCCGCACCTGTTCTGAATTCATGACTCCAGCCACCAAGCCCCTGGATATCGGCCAAGGTGTTGGCCTGCGCCGCGAGCATTTCGCGCGGGTTCTCGCAGAGTCCACCAGCGTCGACTGGTTCGAGGTCATATCCGAGAACTTCATGGTGGATGGCGGCCGGCCGCTGGACATCCTCATGCGTGTGCGCCGGGATTACCCCGTCGTGATGCATGGTGTGAGTCTCTCCATCGGCTCCACCGATCCCCTGGATACGGATTACCTGGAGCGCCTGCGGCAACTGGCCGAGCGGGTTGAGCCATCGTGGGTTTCGGATCATCTCTGCTGGACCGGGGTCGGCGGCCACAACGCCCATGATCTTCTGCCCATGCCTTACTCGGAAGAGGCCCTGGAGCATGTCATCAGCCGGGTCACCCGCGTGCAGGAGAAGCTGGGCAGGCGCATCGCTCTGGAGAATCCCTCCTCGTACCTCACCTTTGCCGCGTCAAGCCTGTCCGAGTCGGATTTCCTGGCGGAGGTGGCGAAGCGGGCCGACTGCGGAATTCTCCTGGATGTCAACAATGTCTATGTGAGTTCGGTCAACCATCGCTTCGACCCGGTGGCGTATCTTGACGCGATTCCTCGCGACCGGGTCTGGCAGTTTCATCTGGCCGGCCATTCGGACCACGGGGCCTATCTCCTGGATACTCACGATCACCCCGTCGCCGACCCGGTCTGGAACCTGTATCGCCATGCAGTGGGGCGGTTCGGCGCCGTGTCGACCCTGGTGGAATGGGATGCCAAGATCCCCGAGTGGGATGTGCTCGAGGCCGAGAGTCTGCGGGCCCGCGAGCTGCGGGACGAGATCGTCGCGGCCCAGCCCCAGATCCAGACAGAAGGTGCCTCTTGACCCGGGACGGGCAGGGACCCCGGTCCGACTCTCCCGATCTCAGGAGAACCCAGGAGCTTTTCTGGGATCTCATTGCCGACCCCCAGGGCGTGCGCACGGGACTCGCGAAGTTGCGGGCCTCCGGAGAAATGGATTCTGTAGATCTCTCGTTCATGATCCGTGGTGACGACCGACTTGCCCCTGAAGATCGGCTCGATATCTACGCCAGTATGTATTTCTATCGTCTGCGGGACAGCCTCGCCGAGGACTTCCCCAAAGTCGCCGCCGTCATCGGTGGCGCGGCGTTTCATAATCTGATCACTGACTATCTGCTGGCCCACCCGTCACGGCACTGGTCGCTGCGTCACCTGGGCGCCTCTTTCGCCGGGTTCCTGGCGAACCATGACCTATCCCGGTCGCGCCCGTTCCTGGCGGACCTGGCCCGCCTGGAGTGGGCGCGCATCGAGATGTTCGATGCGTCCGACGCGGACGTGCTGACCCGGGAGGAAGCCGCGGTGGCCGGCCCCGAGCTGCACCTGGCCCTGATTCCGGCAGCCACGATTCTGTCTATTCAGTGGAATGTGGCACCCATCTGGCGTCACCTGGAACACGAGACGTCGCCTGATGACGGTGGCGGTTCCAACTCCGCGGCTGTGACCGGGGACACCCACGAGGAGTTTGCGGCGCCTGCAGCCGTGGAGCGACCGGAGGAGAAGAAAACGCCCATCCTGGTCTGGCGCAAGGGCTTCGCGGTCTATCATCGGACGCTTCAGCCCATCGAGTCGCCCTGTCTTGAAGTGGTCCTCCGGGACGGTGTTGTCCTGCCGGATCTCTGCGAGATCCTCATGGGCGGAGAGAAGGAGCCGGATGCGCAGGCCGCCATGCAGACCGTGGCGGGCCTGCTGGGGCGCTGGCTGGAAGATGGACTCGTCGTGAAGCCCGGATTCGTGTCATCCTGAGGTGGGCGCGCAGGCGCCCCGAACAGGAGGAACCGATCCATGGCCGTGGGAAACCCGGAGGCGCCGCCGCCGCTGGTGAGCGTTGTCATCCCCACCTACAACCGGGCGGATTACCTGGAACAGGCCCTGTCCAGTGTCTTTCGCCAGACCTTCACCGACTATGAAGTCATCGTGGTGGATGACGGGTCCACAGACCATACGCCTCGTGTCCTCAAGTCGCACCAGGAGCGCATCATCTCTCTGCGCCAGGAGAACAGCGGCGCCGCCCGAGCGCGTAACCAGGGCATCCGCCTGGCCCAGGGCACCTGGGTGGCCTTTCTGGATTCCGATGACATGTGGCGACCTGTGGCCCTGGAGCGACTGGTGGCGGCAGCGGCGCACCATCCCGAGGCCGGCCTGATCACCATGAGAGGCCTGCTCATGACAGCCGATGGCGAGGTGACCGATCGCCTCGTCGGCAAGCGCAGCCCGGGGCCGTCATTCACCACCCGGTCGCTTCTGGATAAAGACAGCGGCGGCGTCCTCACACCCATGGTGCAGCGCCGGGTGCTGGAAGATGTCGGTGGCTATGACGAAGGTCTGCGCACAGCCCACGACTGTGACCTGTGGCTGCGCATCTCTTTTCGTACGCCCATGGTGGCCATCGAGGATGCGCTGTTGCTGCGCCGGGTCCATGATGCGAATGCCAGCGGCGACCAGCTCCTCAATGCGCGCATGTGGCTGCGAATCCTCCAGAAACTGGCCGACGAGCATCCCGAGTTCGTGCGGGATAACAGAAAACTGGTGAATCGGGCCCGTGCCAAGGAGAATCTGCGGCTGGGTCGCGAACTCCTGGCCCGCGCCGACCAGAATCCGGCCTATGTCTCGGAAGCCCGGCGGGTGCTGCGCAGCAGCCTCGCCAGCCATCCCCGCTCCCGGCGGGCATGGGCTTATCTCCTCTGGAGCCTGCTGGCACCGCGGACTTACGCCGGCTGGAGGCGGCGGGAGGTGAAGGCCCGGCGCGGGGGCCGGCGGAGTCCGTCAGCGGCTCCCTGAGACTTCCCGGGCGGGGCCGTCCCTGCGGGTCTCCCCGGTGGATCCTGGGGTAAGATGCGGCGGCTCATGGTCAGGTCCATGCGGTCATGAGTCATTCGGGTGTCTGGCTGAGCACTGGGCAGGAGGAAGGCTTCATGGAGACACGGCGGACGGCACTGCCACGGCCTCTGATTCGTGGCAGAGTGTTTGCCGTGGTCGGGGCTCTCACGGCGCTGGCCTTTGTCGTCGCCTGCAGCGGCGGTCCGTTGCCGGGGTCCGCAGACCATGGTGCCGCCCCGAAGGCGACGTCAGATGGAGGAGAACAGGATATGACCATGAACCATGAACCCGCTGGGCGCTTGCGCCGGCTCATGGACGATGACTGGCAGTGGTCTCTGGAGCAATACCCCGAGATGGCCACCCATGTGGGTCATCCCGGCTACAACGACCGCTGGACCAGCCACTCGCCCGAGGCCATTGCCATGCGCCAGGCCCATGTCCGCGCATCCCTGGCAACCCTCATGGAGATCGACCGCAAGGCACTCCCGGCCGCCGACATCATCAACTACGACTTCTACCGCCATCAACTCGAACTGGACGTGGCGGCGCAGGCCTTCCCCGAGGATCTCCTGCCCATCAATCAGATGTCAGGTGTCCAGAATTCCCTGGCTGACACGATTCTGCTGATGCCTGGCGAAACCAAGGCCGACTATGAAGATATCCTGGCCCGCCTGGCAGGCGTGCCTCAGGTGATCCAGGAGACCATGGCTCTCCTGAAGAGGGGAGTGGAGGCCGGCGTGACCGTGCCGAAGGTGACCCTTCGGGATGTGCCGGATCAGATTCGCGCGGTCATGGCCCCCGGCGGGCCCCTTCTCCAGCCCTTTGGAGATTTACCCGTAACCTGCAGCGCCGTGGAGCAGGAGGAGTTGCGCGCCCGCGCCGAAGCGGTGTTCTCCGGCAAGGTGCGCCCGGCCTTTGCTCAACTCTTGAGCTACTTGGAGAAGATTTATATTCCGGCGGCCCGTGAGAGTATCGGTCTTGGCGATCTGCCCGCCGGTGAGGCCTGGTATGCCCACGCGGTACGCGAGTCCACTTCCACGAACCTGTCGCCTGAGGAAATTCACCGCCTGGGCCTGGCGGAGGTGAAGCGCATCCGTGGCCGGATGGATGAAGTTCTGGCCGAAACCGGATTCACCGGCGGCTTTCAGGAATTCCTGGAGTTTCTGCGCACGGACCCGCGTTTTTATTTCAGCGACGCCGGGTCGTTGCTGACGGCCTATCGGGATATCGTCAAGCGTGCCGATCCCGAACTGATGGCTCTGTTCGGGCGGCTGCCGCGCATGACCTATGGCGTGGCGGCGGTTCCGGCCTACGCTGAGAAATCCCAGACCACGGCTTATTACCAGCCCGGCTCTCTGGCGGCCGGGCGGCCGGGCATTTTTTATGCCAACACCTATGACCTGGCGAGCCGCCCCCGCTGGGAAATGGAGGCCCTGAGCCTCCATGAGGCGGTGCCCGGCCATCACCTGCAGTTCGCCCTGGCGCAGGAAATGGAGGATGTTCCGGCGATCCGCCGCTTCGCCTACCTGACCGCCTTCAGCGAAGGCTGGGGTCTCTATGCCGAAAGCCTGGGCTTAGAGATGGGGTTCTATACCGATCCTTACGCGCGCTTCGGGCAACTCACCTACGAAATGTGGCGAGCCATCAGGCTGGTGGTGGATACCGGCCTCCATGCCATGGGCTGGTCGCGACGCCAGGCTATCGATTACTTTGCCGAAAACGCCGCCAAGACCGAGCATGACATCGTGGTGGAGGTCGATCGCTACATCGTCTGGCCGGCACAGGCCCTGGCCTACAAGATCGGCGAATTGAAGATCCGTGAATTGCGAACTTATGCCCAGCGGGAACTGGGCACAGCGTTCGAGATCCGCGCATTTCATGATGCCCTCCTGGCGGAAGGCTCCCTGCCCCTGAATATCCTCGATGAGCGGATTCACGCCTGGGTGGCCATCCAGGCCGGCGGGAAGGAGAGTGCCCGTTGATCCTGCACAGCCGGGTTGGACTTCGCGGCAAGGCAGCGTATGATGGGGAGCATCGGCCGAACTGGCCAGGTTGAGAGAATGAACCGCGACATCGTCCAAATCGCCGAGATTACCGTGATCCGTGTGAGCGGGACCCTCAAGTCCTGGGAATTGCTCATGGAGAAGGAGGAGTTCATCACCCTGCTGGATCAGGGTCGCACGCGCTTCGTCTTCAACCTGGAGTCGCTTGTCCATCTGGGGAGCTCTTCCCTGGGAGCCATCCTGCAATGCCGCCGCCTCGCCCTCGAGCGGGACGCGGCCATCCACCTGGTGGTTTCACCGCGCCAGATGGAGTTGCTGGAGATGACCAAGCTCGATGAAGTCTTCGAGTCCTTCACCACGGAGAAAGCCGCCCTTGCGGGTTTCGGTGGGGATGTCTGAGGGGCGGCAGCAGCCCTCCGGTTCGTCTAGACTGTTGCCGTGGCCTTGAGGGGCCGATTTCGCGTGGGGAGAAGAAAATCATGAAGACAAGAACCTGTCTGATGGGTGTGTTGGCACTGTTGTTGGTTGTGTCGTGTGGGTCGGAGCCGTCCTCCACCCCTTCGCCTGTTCCGTCAGCGCCAGAGCCGGATCAGACCATGAGCGTGGGTTTTGTGAAAGCCATCATGCAACCTCTGGGAGAAAGTGGCGTCACGGGAATCGTGTCGTTCTCGGTCACTCCCCGTGGTGTCCGGGTGGAAGCCGATCTCAAAGGACTGGCTCCCGGCAACCATGGTTTTCATATTCATGAGATCGGCGACTGTTCCTCTCCCGACGGCAAGTCCGCCGGCGGGCATTTCAATCCGGCCGATGTTCCCCATGCAGGCCCCGAAGCTGAGGCCGCCCATGCCGGCGATCTGGGCAACCTTGAGGCCGACGAGAACGGGCAGGCCCTGATCACCATCATGAGTTCCCGAGTCACACTTGGCGATGGAGCCCCCACCGACATCATGGGGCGGGCGGTGATTGTCCATGCCGATCCTGACGACCTCGAGAGCCAGCCCACCGGTGCCGCCGGAGGTCGCGTGGCCTGTGGGGTCATCGAGTCCTCGGAGTAGGCTGCGCTCGTCAAATGAAGTGGCGCAACTTCTCGAGGAGTTGAGGCCAGGTGAGTTTTGAACCGCGGGCGATCCAGATGGGCACGCCACTTTCAAGGGCCCACGCCTGCGTCAATTCCCCGGCGCGCTCGACCTGTGAAAATCCCTCGCGAACCTCGTCCTCGCTGAAACCGATGGCGACGACGGTTTCCAGGGAGAGTTCCCTGGGTGCCCAGAACCAGTAATTGTTGTGCCCTGAAACCACTCGCGGCAGTCCATGACGCTCACGCCAGTACTCCAGGGCGCCGGCTTCACCGTAGTTACGCGTGATGACGACGACGCGGGCTTGCTCGGCAGGTGGAAGGGTCTTGATGACCCGCGCCACCTCTGCCGCCAGTTCCTCCCACCCGAAGCGGTCGGAATAATGCTGCGGCAACTCACTGGTGTGTCCCACCTCCTGTGCCGCCGGCGCGATGCCCGACCAGATCTGCCAGCGTGCGAACGTCTCCACCGGCAACACGGGTACGCCCAGGGGCAGGATGAAGAGACCTCCGGCGACGAGCAGCACAATAATCGCCGGCCGCAGCCATCGGCGCCGGCCGCGGGCGCAGAAGCCCTCCCACGCGCAGGCCCCCGCCGCGAAGAGCACGGGGAACAACCCGGCGGTGTAGTAGGGCTTGGCGTGCTGCAAAATGAGAAGACCCAGGCCAATGACGAACATCAGGCCCAGCAGCCTGAACTGCCGTGCACGTCCCGCGAAGAGCAGCCAGCCGAGGCCCACCGTCCAGATGAGAAGGGTGATCGGGTTCTGTTCGAGTACAACCTCCGCCAGGAAATCCGGGGGCGACATGGCTGAGATCTTGTACTGGCGGGCGTTGGCGATGAATTCGAGCGTCGGCCAGCCGTGGGTCATTTGCCAGATAAGGTGGGGCAGGAAGATGAGCGCCGCCACCGCTCCACCCAGGTATGGTGCTGGAGTCCTCAGGGTCCGGCGCAGCGGCGTCAGCAGCAGCGCTAGGGCCAGAGCGGCCCCGAGGATGAGGATCCCGAGCTTGTTCATGAGGCCGAGTCCCAGAAGGATGCCGAGCCAGATCATGAGACGTGGCGAGCTGTCGGTGACCCACCTGGCGAGAAGCAGCCACGCCGCGGCCCAGATCACCAGGTCCAGTGCGTTCATGGAATAGAAGCCGGTGACCACGTGCATCACGCCGGGGAGGGACATGGCCACCGCCGCGAGGACCTGAGCGAACCGGTCGCCACCCAGCCGGGCAGCGAGGCAGCCGGTGAGCAGGACCAGAGCCGAAGCGCACAGGGCGGGGAAGAGCCGTAGCGCCAAGATACCCTCGCCGGCAATGGCACGGATGAGGGCAAGCACCGCCATGGACAGGGGTGGATGATCCACGTAGCCCCACGCAAGGTGCCGCGCGCAGGCAAGGTAGTAATACTCGTCGCGGAAGATACCGTAATTTCCTGCGGTCAGCAGGTGGGCCACAAGCGGCAGCGCGGCGATGGGCAGGAGGAGACTCCATGCAATCGGTGCCGGCGGCGCGACCTGGGACTGGTTCCGGGGTGAGATGGCGGCCTGCTGATTCACCATGACCTCCTGGCCCCGATCCCGGGGCTGGTCGACAGCAACATGGTACATGTACTCCCCCACAAGGAGCGGAAAGGATGTCTCTGCTCTTGGCGTGCGTTGTCCCCCTCTCCCGCAGAGGAGGTCGGCCTGGCCGAGGGAGACAGCCGGGGTGGAGTTCGGGTAGCCTTGGTCACAGGGCACGGACCGCTGGACGCAGCATGGGAGGGACAGCCTGGACCGTTGCCGGGAGGAGCGGAGATGGGCAGTTGCGACCGTCGGGTATTTCTGGGAAGGATTGGATCGGGCATGCTGGCCTCCGTGGTGGGCCTGGGTGTGGGCCAGGACCTGGGTCTGAACGGAGTTCTTTTTGCCGGGGAAGTCGGCCGCCTGAACTTCGGCGACCTGGAACCTCTGGTTTCCATGATGCAGGAGACGTCGGCGGATGCCCTGATGCCCCGGCTCAAGGCCGAGCTGGACAGGGGGACCAACCTGAGCACCCTGATCACGGCGGCGGCCCTGGCCAATGCGCGCACATTTGGTGGTGAGGATTACACCGGTTATCACTGCTTCATGGCCATGGTGCCTGCCCTGGCCATGTCCCGGCAGCTATCCGGTAGCCGGGCAGCACTGCCGGTCTTGAAGGTGTTGCACCGGAATGCTCGCCGTACCCAGGCCCATGGGGGCCGACGCAACGAGGTGCTGCTCCCGGTCGTTCCTGACAAGTCGTTCGCTGGCGACGCGCAAGCGTATCTGCTTGCCGCCGGCCGGGACGGCCAGTTTGATGACGCGGAAGCGACCCTCGCATCTGTTTCAGGCCAGGGACCTGAGGCTGCCTTCGCGGCACTCCAACCCCTTGTGCGTGACAACATCGACGTTCACCAGGTGGTGCTGGCTTACCGGTCGTTTGACATGATGCAACTCACGGGCCCGGACAATGGCCAGGTCCTGCTGCGCCAGGTCCTTCGCCAGTGCATCAATCGGGACGAGAGCCGCAGGCGGCAAGGGCGGCAGGCGCCGGCCATCCGCACGCTGTTGCCGGCGCTCATGGACGCCCACGGGCTCAATGGAGAGATTGAAGCGACGAAAGCACTCTCTCCCGCGGAATTCGAGGAGCTTGCGCAGCTCATCTTCACTGCTGACCGAGATGAAGCAGCCGGCGCCGTGGCGGCGCAACTCGCATCGGGGGTTTCAGGCGACGATATGGGCGAGGCCCTATCGCTGGCCGCGGTGCGTCTCCTGCTTCATGATCCGGGACGCTCCAGAGGGACGGAGGGCAAGCCCAAGGGCAGCGTACACGGGGCGTCTGTCGGTCTGCACGCGGCCGATACAGCCAACGCCTGGCGGGGAATCGCAACGGCCACCGGTGGCTCCAACGCAAACGCTTGCCTGGTGACGGCCGCCTGGCATGCTGCCGGGCAATCGGGCAGGATGGACAGGTTGAAGCCCCACCACGCAAGCGAACGTGAATTCGCCTCTACGGTGCCGCCTGAAAAACTTCTCGGTGCATTGGGTGAGACGCTGCGCGACGGCGACCAGAAACGGTCGTGCGCACTCGTGGAGCGCTACGGTGAACTGGATCGCGACCCGGCAGCCCTGATAGCGGTTCTCATTGAGCCGGCTCTTGAGTACGACGGGGCGCTTCACCACGAAAAATACTTCCATACCGCGACGCAGGAGTATGCGCGCAGCCGCCCTGAGTCGCGATGGAATCATCTGGTTGCATTGGCGCGGGTGATGGCCAGCGGCTATGGATTCGAAGCCGAGGGCCTCGCGGCTGCAAAGAGCGCGCTTGCCGTCTAGTCTTCAGAATCTGAAGACTAGGCCGACCAGGGGTCCGTGGGTCACGGTGTCGTAGGCAAAATAGTCCGGCGTCTGACGGGTGCCGTCCTCGAAGTCCACCCAGGTGGCGCGATAGGCCAGCTCCAGGGCGTACCTGGGGTTGAAGTTCCAGAAGACACTCGCGCCAAGCGCCGAGGTGAAGTCCGATTCGATACCAAACCCACCGATGTCGCCGCGCAGCATCAGGTCCCATTTCCCGCTGATGGGATGATGCCAGCGGACGCCGATGACCGGGTCGATCCAGTCCTCTTTGATATCCAGGCTTGGCGTCCCGGGCAGGACCGTTGAGTCGACCGTGGCGCCGATATCGTTGTCCCACCACCGGATGCCGCCATAGACATCGAGCGTATTCGCCTTCTGGCCGAATCGGCGCATCAGGAAGGCTTCCAGAACGCCCTGCCGCACATCAGCTTCCAGCACGCCGTTTTTGGCCACTGAGCCCTTGGCACTGAGGTCCATGAATCCGTAATCGAGGAGAATCCCCCATTTGTCATTCCTGATGGCCTCGAAATGAATCATGGCACCGATATCCAGAGTGTCCAGGATGTCGCCAAAATTCACCTCGATATCGACTCCGGTCACCCGGCCGATGGAGGCATCGCCCTCGATGGAGCTGGCCAGGATGTAGGGTTCGACGACAAAGGCCCATCCATCCGTCTTAGCGGCGGATTGGGCCGTTCCGGCGGTGGCCAGGGACATCGTTAGAAACAACAGAAATGAAGTTGTCCTGTTAGTCATCAGTTTCCTCCCGTGAGAGGGCTACTGTCGGCCAGTTCGCCGAGCTTGTCGCCATACTCCTTCCAGAGCATCCGGAGCTCGCTATCGGAGAGGGCTGGGTCTTTACGAACGCACTGGAGTAACTTGATCATGGAGTTCTCCCGTGATGCATCACTCTGATAGCCAAACGGATCCGATGGCAGAGCATAGCGCAGAGAGGCTCTACTTGAACTGTAGATTCAGCCCCACGAAAAGCTGGAACTCAGGCTGCCCGGGGCCACGATCGAGGATGGTGAATTGCGGCTCGACGAAGACATTGTAGACGGTATCACCTGACGCGAAGATCTTGCCGATTCCCAGGCCCACGGGAACGTGATAGTCGTTTGTCTCGAGATTGAATGCCCAGATGGGAGCGCCTCGGAAGTAGAGCCCTTTGCCGAGTTGAAAGAAATAGAACGGCTGTAAGGCGAGCACACTCGTGTCCGGGCGGTCGTCGTCTCCAGCAATATCGGTTTGCCATGTCAGCAAGCCGCCCCACTGGACCGTGGGTGAGCTGGCATCGAAGTAAACGGTGGCGAAGCCCGCCTGGTACTTGTCGGTGCCGGTCTCGTCCTCGGTCGCTGTTGGCAGGCTGATCTGGGGCCCGATGCCGAAGCTCTTGGCGGGGTTCCCGGTATCGACCAGATAGGCGAGAAACGCGCTGAAGTCCCCGAGTCCGGATGTGGTCGTTCCCGTGCCGGTGGGAACCCGGCTGACAGGCAAGGACCCGCGAAACAGCCATTTGCCCATCGGCTGGGCATAGCGCAACCAGAAGGTATTAGCGTTCTGGTCGTCCATCTCGGATAACCGGGGAACGTAGTAGTTTTGCAGGTTGAACGCCTTGAAATTTGCCAGTGGGTTGTTCGCCTGGGCTTCAGTCGATTGACCCTTTTCGGTGGAGTCCTCCTCTTCGGCGTTGCCCTCGGCAAACGTAGTGGGCGTGAGCAAGACAAGGGACAGTGCGAGGGCAAGCAACAGGAAACTCGGCTTCATCTTTGGTTCCTCCTAGGGCGTATCGAGCAGCAGGGCACGGCATTGGACGGGGCCGGCAGTCCCGCGACCAGCAGGTTCTCCCCGGCTGGCAAGGTTATCATCCGCTGGCAGAAGAGAGTCTCCTCCAGCGCTCTGGGTAACACGAGGTCATTTGTTGCCGGCTACACCGGTTTTCCGGCACAATATGGCGCCGGGAGTGGTGGGGGAGCAGGACTGTCTGGTCTGCATGGACATTTGCTTGGAATTTTGTTATCAATGAGAAACACGTTTTCCATGACCACAGACTGCCGGGGAACAGCCTGTTTTTTCAGGAGGTGAGCCCATGTCTGATGTTCATGTGACCTTGCCTGCGCGGGGGAAGGCCTTCGTCGATAATGACCCGGAGGGTTTCGGTGTCCGGGTTCAGCTCACGCTGCTGTTCCCGAAGAAGTGAGCACCATGGACCTGCCCCCCCCTGTCACCTACCATTCTCTAGGTCTGACCAAACGCCCAGCCCGGCTGCTGCACCTGTCATTTCCCTTGACGTGATGGCTGGCGGTTACTGCCGCCGCGCCGGGTAGATGGTGTTCCAGTCGTTTTTCATATCGACCACGATCCAGCCACGCTCGCTGGCCTCATTGAGACCTCTGTTGAGGCGGCCGACGTGGGAATCGCGGTCGTAGGCCCATTCGCGCTGGTCATCGGTATGGTGAATGAGCACTCCAAGGCGCAGTCCCTGGCCTGCTGTGACCCACTGCAGCATCTGAAAATCTCCATCTGAATTGCCGAAGGCTGCGATGGGTCGCCGGCCGATGAACTTGTGAATGCCCACCGGTTTACCCTTCTTGTCGTCGATGAAATCAATCTCCGGAAGACGCAGCAGAACCGGCTCGCCGTCACGCTCCTGGAATTCGACCTTGATGCTGGAACCGATCACCTGCTCCGGTGGAATGCCGTAGACTTCCTCAACCCATGGGCGCATGAATTCGATGCCACCACCGGAGGTGATGAAGGTCTTGAATCCATGGGCCCGCAGGTAGTCGAGCACTTCGAGCATCGGTTGATAGACGAGTTCGGTATAGGGGCGGTCCAGTTCTGCGTGCCGAGCGGTAGCGAGCCAGTTCGTGACGATCTCCTCGAACTCCGTTGTGGTCATCCCGGCGTGGGTCGCCATGATCAACTCGAGCAGGGCGCGTTGGCCGGCGGCGGCCACGGCCTCGAAGTCACCCTCCAGCACTCCCTTGAACGGTTGCTTGTCCTTCCACTCAGGATGCTCGGAGGCGAGCGCCTTGACCCGATCGAATGCAAAAAGTAACTGGAAGTAGACGGGCTTCTCCGACCAGAGGCAGCCGTCATTGTCGAAGGTGGCGATGCGTTCGGGCTCAGGCACGAAGTCCGGGCTGGCCGGATCGGTGACGCGGGCAACGAACGCGATGATGGCCTCCCTGGCCGCGCCATCATTCCACGATGGGAGCGTTGCTGAGGTGGAGGAGTTCTTGAGGGAGTCGGCCCTACCGGCAAGCGCATCACCTGCCTGCGCGGCATCGGGTGCCTCCGGTCCTGATGGCTCCAGGCCACACCCGGCCACGAGGACCAAGCCCAGGCCCAGCAAGCCCATGAGAATCCTGCCACCACGCGCCTGCATCATCTTTGGCATGACCATCCCCGGCCAGCCCATGGATCAACAGGATGATGACCCTCTAGCTGACAAGTCTGCCACCTTATCCGGGGGTGTGGGGGGGCGTCAAACCGGGCCAAGACCTCTGACGCGCAGAGCGGCCGTTCACCATCAAATAACAGGTCCACCTTGTTGAATGTGTCCTGGTGGATCAAGTTGGCGCTCTTCTTCTCCCTGATGGCTCGCTGCAAGGCGTCACGGTCCCAGTAGAACTCGTCGCCCAGCGCCAGGACGAACGGTTCGACCTGCCGCGCGGTCATGGCGACAACGATATCCATATCCAGCGTGGATCGCGGCTCACCCGTGATTGAGCTGGCCAGCGATCCGCCCACCACGTAGGTGATTCCACAATTCTTGAGCGCGGCCGCAACACGGACCGCGACCTGGATGGGGTCAGCGCCGACCATCAGGGTTTCAGTCGGCTGTCGATCTCTGGATGCGCGAGCGCGAAGAGCTCCGGCCCGAGCTTGAGCCTGGCAAGCCTGAGCAAGCACTCCTCCTCCGAGGCCTCAGGATGCCTCCGCCGGATATCCGCCAGAGAGAGCAACAGCACGGCACGTGAGGAGGCAGTGACGAGGCGGGCTTTTTCCAGTTGCGTCATCCGACGCCAGATGGCGATCTGTCCGCCGATCGGCCTCCAGCGACGTGTCCCGGGAGGGCACCGCGGTCCTGCGTGGCAGAGAATTGGAGGCATTCATTGGGCCCGGAGTATACCGGAAACCGTGACATACCCCCCCTCCCGCGCACCGGAAGATGTGTCAGATGCATGATGAAATGGTGGGAGCGACGGGACTTGAACCCGATCAAGGATAAAAAGCTAACCCGTTGATGGCACACGGTTTTCATCGCAACAGACTGACAGCTCGTTGCTTTTCGCCGTCCATCGAGTCCCCTGGAAT
>SMVA01443402.1_pt1 | contig 26724 bp, 23 predicted proteins | sample 2456451 | NCBI WGS metagenome assembly SMVA01 (sample SAMN11095933, study PRJNA526329) | marine sediment metagenome | biome: Marine sediment; feature: Surficial sediment; material: Deep marine sediment; isolation source: Hadal surficial sediment | place: Pacific Ocean | collected 2014-05 | depth... | reverse complement strand
CCTGAATATTCAGTCACTGGCACGCACCTTCCACAGGGTTGACGCAAGCACCATCGAAACCACCGAAGCGCCAACCCAGAACAGAATGGGCGCCGAATAATCATAGAAATAGACAGTTTGTGTCGAGTCCCCCACCGAGAACCTGAACTGCAATTCGCTTGCATAAATGAGTTTGCCACTGATGTAATCCTGCATGCCCGCCCCGAAGTAACTGAAAATGCCGATAAAGCCCATTGCAGCACCCGCCACTTTCTTCGGTGCGACGTCGATGGCGAACAGTCCACCGAGCGCCGCCAGCAGCCCGCTGAGACCGAAACCGTAAACGATCAATGCAATCGCAAGAACGACGCTGTTTGCCGGGCCGTAAAAAATTACAATCAATGGTACGAGTTCCATAAACCCGAAGATCAGGTTCGTTGGCGGTCGTCTCGCGTCAAACACCTTGTCCGACACGTAGCCGTAGGCAACGCAGCCAAGAATACCGGCAGCGGTGTTAAAAAAAATGAATAAATTTGCATCGAAAAGATCAAAGCCGCGAATTTCCTGCAGGTAAACGTTACCCCAGCTGTTTAAGGCATAGCGTGTGATATACATGGTCGAACTCGCCAGTGCGATGACCCATATTGACGGAATCGCGAGTACCTTCAGCTGGTCTTTCCAGATGCTGGCCGCATTGTGCACGACCGGCTTCGGCGCGGCGCCGCCATCATGACGCCACTCGGCGATGGAAGGCAGCCCGAGCGTCTGCGGGCGATCCTGCAGGTATATATAAATGATAACAACAGCAAGCAAACATATGCTGGCAGGTACCCAGAAGCCGAATTGCCAGGGAAGACCGAGCCCCTTGGGAGGCAGTGCTATGAGAAACGCGATACCCAGATAGGTGAGCCCTTCGCCGATGGAATGCGCCGTGCTCCAGATACCGTAATAGCGGCCGCGCTCATGATTGCTGAACCAACTGCTTAGCGCGACGACGCACGACGGCGCGCCGATTCCCTGGAACCAGCCGTTCAGTGCCCACAGCACTGCCGATAACCACACGACGGTTGACAGTGACATGCCGAAGTTCAACAGGGCGGACATGAACAAGCCTGCCGCGAAGAATCGTTTTACATTTGAGTAGTCTGCGAGAAAGCCATTGCTGAACTTGCCCAACGCGTAACCGTACAGCAGCATGGAACCGATGAGCCCCATCTCTTCCGGGGTGAACAGGCCGGCATCCATCATTGGTTTCTTGACCACGTTCAGCGCAAGACGGCATACGTAGCCAAGCCCGTAACACAATGTTATGACGAAAATTATGTTTCGCCGTTGCATCTGGAATTGCTGATCAACCACTGCTTGATCAGTGATGCGCGGCGCGTCGACGCCAGCGGCAAAAAATTTGAGAATCGACTTCACTCGAGCATCCCGCTATTCGAAGCCAACAGCATACCAGCTGCCGATAATCCGGCTGTCGCGATCGGCGTCGCCACCTCGCTGATGCTAGTCGCCTGCTCTTGGATCGTAGCCGCTATGAATATCAAGATTCATCGCCTCCGCAACACGTTCCCACGGCACCAGCTTGAAGTTCTGGCGATCGGCCGGAGTGATATTTCGGCCGTCCTGTGCAACCAAAAGCCCATGCGGAAATGCAGGTCCGAGATTTGCGCTGGTCACATCCAGCCCGTCCGTCTCGGAAATGCCGTCGATACCGGAGCTCTGGTCTGCAACAACATGAAAAATGCCGAGAAATTTGTTCTCTCCTGCCCGCTCATAAATCGCGTAATTATCCGCTCCCTGGTTTGACGCTATCAGGTAACCGCTTCCGCCCGGCCCAAAATACAGCGCCAGCCCTTCTACATCCGCTGTCAGGTTACCGTCCTCGATGCTGTCAACCATTGTTCTCACATCGCCGCCGGAGGGCTCGGCCGAATATTTCCAGATCGCGACATTCTCTTCACCCACGTACAAGTCGCCGGTTTCATCGTCTGCAACGCAGCCTTCCGTCTGCGAACCAACGCTGAACTCTCTGACCAATTCGGCACCGACCCGATCGTTGCCGCGGTCCACTAACCTGAACTGTTTGACGATGCCGTCCGTGTCGTTGACGAACGTGAAGTAGTCGCCGGATTCGCGGCTACGATACATGCAAAGACCGTATGGATCGGCCATGCCAGTCGCGATGACACCGTCGGTCACATTCTCGAGCAGCCGCGTCGCCGGGTCCATTCGATACACCGAAATGGAATCGGTTGTTCGATTGCTCCCGGTAACAATGTCCGTCGGCTTGCCGCTTAACGAGAAACCATAGCGAACGTCGACATTGTTTATTCGCCCGTCGGCCAGTGATTGCAGCAGCGATCCGTCCAGGTCGTAGACGTTTATGCCGCGCTGCTTCTGCGATGCGATGATGACACTTTGTCCCGGATCATCTGGATGCACCCATATCGCCGGGTCATCTGCTGCATCGCCGTAGCTCTGTACCGGAGTGGTTTCGACACTGGCGCTGACGGTGACAGCGGTCGGCGATCGCTTCGCCGTCGGGTCGTAGCCCGCCACGATGGGCAAGCCAACGCCGTTTGCCAAATCGCTCCACGGCACGATCTTGTAGTTCGTATTCTCACCATCGTTGTCATCGTCCGCAACGACGATGATGCCGGCACTGTCGCCACCCAAAAGCGGCATGCTGCTTACCGTAATGCCTTCTGTCTCATTGACAGAGTCGATCGTGAAACTGCCAAGATGCTCGTGCGACGACAAGTCGAAGACCTGGAACAGGCTCACGTCTGCATCCGAGACGACCAGAACACCTCCGCCTGATGCGTGCTCATAGATCGCTATGCCTTTGACGTCACCGCTAAATGGCCCGTGCGGTTTCGCGAAACTAACCGGCTCAGCTTCCGCCTCTGTCTCCGGCTCGGCACTCAGTTTCCAGACACCGACCGATTCCTGCGAGTAATAGACTGCCATCTCCTGATCGCTGACCGCACAATGGGCCGCGCCGAGACCAACCGGCATGTCACGAATCTTGCGTGCGGCGACGGCACCGTTTTCGTCGTAGAACTCCCACTGTTGAATCATTCCTTCGCCCGCGGCGAACGCATAATATTTGCCAGACAGCGGGCTGTGATAAAGACACAGGCCTTCAATTTCGGCTTCGGTTGCTATTGATCCCGCCGAGACTTGCACCAGTGATCTTCGATCCGCAGCCGCGCGGTAGGCAACAAGCTCATTTGCTGCCACATCGTACGCGACAATCAGGTCGACGCTTTCACCAGCCAACGGAAAGTTATATCGGACGTCAATAAGTCCGATGGGCCGCTCGCTCATCACACCGACCCGCTCACCGTCGAGCCGATACAGTTCAATGCCACCGGCAGCCCCGGACCCCAGTATTAATGCCTGAGATGGGTCATCGACATCGATCAGAAGTGCAGTGTCGTTGGCGCCGTCGGCGATGGTTGGCTCAGTTTGGGCGCCCGGAGCGATCCTGGCGATCAATTTGGCCGAGGCCTCGTCGCGCGATTCAGGTGATTCGGGTGCCTGGCAAGCGCTTAAGCTGATCGCCAGCCAACAAAGCAAGACTTTGTAATTCATAGTATTTTTACTCACATGCCGATGCACGGTGAATACCGTACTATGCACAGCGGCAATTATGGCAGAAAATGAAATAAATATTCCACTATTGTCGGATATGGGAATAGTCATTCTAGATTACTGCCCGCTAACCACAAAGGTTGCAATGGCAGAAAACTTAAGGGAAACACGATAATGATAAGTAACTGTTACTCGCTGCTTGTCACCGGCTTTTTTGTTGCCGCCTGCAACACAGCGCCGCCGCCATCTGCCCCGATTGACGACGGCGTCGGTATCCTGATCTTTGGCGATACCGGCTATCACCTGAACTATCCGGACCAGGACGATTACGTAGAATTGTTTACAGCCGAGGAATTCCAGCAATTCGAATTAGACGACTGGCTGGGGGACAAGAGACCACGAGATGAATTCGAGGCTCGTCCCAGCTCCGTGTCGCCGGTCACTGGCAAAGTCGTTGCGGCTACAGGCTTACACCGGATATCGACCGCGATGCGCGACTACTGCGCAAACAGCGCGACCTGCGATCTTGGTGTCATGCTCGGCGACAACATTTATCCAAGCGGCGCTACGTTGGGTGCGGACGGATTTGACGATGAACTCCGTTTCAAGGACATGCTGAGCGATCCGTTCGGCAACATTGTTGATGATCCAGCCGATTATAAATCCTACGTAACCCTGGGCAATCACGATTGGGAAACATCGCGTGACGGTGGAATGCTGCAAATCAAGTATCTCGAGGAAGCCGAAGACTTTTATATGGACGGCCCCTACTTCGCAATTAAGCCACCTGCAGCCAAAGGCGAGATCGAATTGTTCATCATCGACACCAACATGATGTTGGCGTCGATCCCGGTTATGGAAGACTTCCTGAACGACGATGGATCCGAAGGACTGACTGGCAATGTGGAGCCGCCCGATTACCTCGTCACGCCAATGACGGATGATGAACTCAAGATGCACGTGTGGCTGGAGGAGTCTCTTAAGAACTCCACCGCGAAGTGGAAACTTGTTGTTGCTCATCATCCAATCTGGTCTTCTGGCGGCAGTAAATTCGAGCAGGCAAGAGCGTTGCGTCAATTAATCCTGCCTGCGATGTGTCGCTACGCCGATGCGTATATTGTCGGGCACGACCACACGCTGGAGGTTCACACCGACGACTGTTCTGCAGCCTTGGGAGAGGCAACGGCGAAACCACTGGTGCAGATCATTTCCGGCGCGGCCGCAAAACAGCGGCCATTGAACACAAGCTTCATGCGGCACCAGGAAGCGAAATACCCGGAGCATCAGACGGTATACGCGGCGGGATTAACCTGGGGATTTATGCATATGCAAATCCAGGGTGAAACAGCGAAGGTCACGGTGCTTTCGATCCCGGACGAAGGATCGTCCGAGACAACGGTCGACTTTGAGTACGAGTTTGAGCGACGCTCGCATATCGTTACGAACTAAGTGACAGCGGTACTCTCTTTCCTGGCTTTCACGGCGGCGGTCGCCGGGATTTCCTGGTGGATTACGCGCAACGATCGAATGGACTCGTCGGACGCCTACTTTCTGGCGGGCCGCAGCCTGACGGCATGGGTAATCGCCGGGTCGTTGATGCTGACCAATCTGTCGACAGAACATTTGATCGGACTCAACGGTGACGCCTTCAATCACACGATTGCCGTTATGGCCTGGGAAACCACGGCGGCCCTGGCCATGGTGCTGGCGGCTCTCTATTTTCTTCCAAAGTATTTGCGAATCGGCCTGACGACGATCCCGGAATTCCTGGCGAGGCGCTTCGATGGGCAGACGCGATTCATCGCCACCTCGCTCTTTCTTTTCTCCTACGCGATCGCGATATTGCCGGTGGTGCTGCTGTTCGGCGCCGCCGGGCTTGAAAGCCTGTTTGATGTTTCAGTTTCATTGGGCATCAGCGAAGCACAATCAAAGTGGATGATGGTTTGGGGGATTGGCGTCCTCGGTTCGATGTATGCCATTTTTGGCGGTCTCAAAGCGGTGGCCATATCAGACACCATTAATGGCATCGGGTTTCTTATTGCCGGCCTGCTGATTCCGGTACTCGCGCTGTATACGCTCGGCGACGGCAACGTAATCGCCGGCTTCAATGAGGTCTACACAGAGGAGACCGAAAAGTTCGACATCACAGGCGACGAGCCAGGGTCCTTTCTGCCGTTCGGCGTTTTGTTCACCGGCATGATTGTCAATCAGATCTTTTTCTGGTGTACAAATCAATCCATCATTCAGCGGGCGCTGGGGGCCAAAAACCTCAAAGAAGCACAGAAAGGTGTGCTGATCGCAGCAGGATTCAAAATCATTGGGCCGCTCGCGGTAGTGCTCCCCGGTGTCATTGCGTATCACATGTTTAAGGATACGCTCACTAGCGACCAGTATTTGCAGGCCTATCCGATGCTGGTGAAAGCCGTTTTGCCGACTGTCCTGACCGGGTTTTTTGCAGCCGTTATGGTAGGCGCAGTCTTAAGTACGTTTAACAGCGTCTTGAACAGTGCGGCAACCCTGTTTAGCAAAGGCATATACGAAACCATTTTGAAACCGAACTCATCCGGTATCGAACAGGTGAGAGTCGGTCGTTTGTGTAGCGCCGTAATGGCAATAGCAGCCATGCTGATTGCGCCGATGATTGACACGTCCGGCAGCCTGTATGTTTACCTGCAGCAGATCAACGCAACCTTCTTCGGACCGATGCTTGCCGTTATTCTGTGCGGCTTGCTGACGACACGGGTGACCGCCCTTGCAGCCAAGGTCGGTTTGATTGTTGGCCCGATTATTTTTTACCTGCTGAATTTTTCATTCGGCGAACAATACCAGTCTGTTCTGCAAAACCTGTTTGGCCTCTCCGAGGAAGTGCACTTCCTGCACACGCTGGCGCTTGTTTTCATCGTAACACTGGGGCTGCTATTTCTGATCAGCCGCGCCGCGCCGCGCAGGGAAACAATAATCGAGGACGTAGCGGAATCGCCAGTCGATTTGGCACCATGGCGATACGCAAAGGCGGTGGGTGTGGGGATCTCGATTATCACTATCGCCTGCTACGTTGCACTGGCCCAGTAAAAAAAGTACCGGGTTTATTTATCCTTCGACTGTTCCATCAACCAGTCTTTGAACACCGCTACCTCCGTTCTCTTGAGGTGCTTCTTTGGGCAAACGACATAGTAAGCGTAGTCGCTGTGCATGATGGTATCAAATGGTTGGACGAGGCGCCCGGACGCCAGGTGATCGGCCACGAAGTGCGTCGAGCCAAGTGCGACGCCAAGCCCGTCGATCGCCGCCTGAATCAGGACATTGGTATCGTCCACAACGGTGCCGTGCAAAGGATCAATGCTTTCAATGCCGGCAAGCGCAAGCCAGTCGGACCACGCGCTGTAATCGGTGTCGTGCAGCAATGGGTAGTGCGCGAGATTTTCCGATCTTTCCAGTGAGTGCTCGTCCTGCATAAAAGCCGGCGCACAGACCGGAAAAAAGTCGATTCTCAGGACCGGGTCGGCCACCACGCCTCGCCGGAGCCGTGTCGCAGGCCTGGGCCGAATGCCTGGGCGGTCTTGTTTACGTTAACGCAATCAAGCCAGGCGCCCCGGCTATTCTTGGCGCATGGCCCTTTGTGTCTGACCTGCGCACCGGCTCCATGAGTGGTGGCTCACCGGAGCAAGGCCTTGTGTCCGCCGGCTGCGCGCAGATGGGCCTGCATTTCGACCTTCCCTTTGGTACCGCCGGCGGCATGTCCGATTCGAAGTTTCCGGACTACCAGGGCGGCGCCGAACGCGCTTACACCCTGGTGCCGCCAGCACTGGCCGACGCCAATATCATTTTTGTATGCCTGCATTCTGCAATGCAGGAATGCGTTCCATCGCGTCTTGCAGAATCGGTTCGAAGTGATCGAAGTCTCCCGCAATCTCATCAAAGCAAAAATCGTCTGCTCTAAGTCGTACTCAATACGACTACGACGACATTCCACTCAACGTTGTCGCCGTCGAGCGCATAGAAGACACCACCTTCATTCGCGAGCGCATTGAGCTGGACGCCGCCTACAACGACGAGCGGCTGACGGTTTTTGTGTTCCTGCCAAAAGGCGGGAAAGCATCGCCACCGTACCAGAGCGTTGTCTATTTTCCGGGCTCTAACGATATCTACAAGAGATCCTACGATGAGCTACAAGTCAATTCTATTGACTTCATCCTCAGGAGTGGCCGCGCACTGGTCTACCCGGTTTACAAAGGCACCTTTGAACGCGGTGGTGATCTGCACTCGGATATACAGGACACCAGCAACCTGTACCGCGACCATGTGATCGCGTGGTCTCAGGATCTTGGTCGAGTGATCGACTACCTGGAGACTCGCGAGGATATCGATGAAGAACGCCTGGCCTATCTCGGCTTCAGTTGGGGCGGCGCGATGGGACCAATCATGACGGCAGTGGAGTCGCGGTTTAAGACTGGCATCTATTTTGTCGGCGGCCTGATGATGCAGGATGTGCAGCCCATGGCCGATCCGTTCAACTTCCTGCCCCGCGTCACGATACCGATCTTCATGTTTAACGGGCGATACGATTCCTTTTTTCCACTCGACACCTCAATCAAACCTTTCTACGGCAACCTCGGCAGCCCCGAAGCGGACAAGAAGCTCGTCGTCACCGATTCCAATCACTTCGTTGCCGCCTACAGCGCGAATCAGCTGATCAGCGAAACGCTGGACTGGCTGGATAAATACCTGGGCCCGGTGGAATAGACAAGGTAGAAAAGGTGCCATTTTCGGGGTTCGTCCGGCGCAAGAAAGATACGTAAACTGTCCCCGGAACTGGAGAAAGATATGCACTGGCTTAGTGACAGGCGCAAGAAGTGAAACCGCTATTCGAACGCTTGCTGGGTGATGACTACGATGCACTGCCGCAGCCTGTCCGGCAGTTACACGATGCGCCCGATGCAACTGTTTTTCGTGGCACAGGAACTGTGCTCAGGGGTGGGTTTATTGCGTCCATTATGGGCTTCTTCGCCTCTTTGCCAGGCGAGAAAGACAATGCACCGCTCAGCGTTACGATCGCAAAGCACGGTGCGAGTGAAACATGGCGCAGAGACTTCGCAGGTGACGTTATGGTTTCTGAACTGAGCGACCGAGACGGTTACTTGTCGGAGAAGCTTGGACCGCTGCGGTTTTCGTTTGCCTTGAGTGCGGAGCAAGGCGCAATCGTTTGGCGTGTACACAAGGTCGCAATGCTGGGCATCCCGTTGCCGGCCAGACTTTTTGGTGATGTGTCCGCGCGCGAGTATGCCGTCGGTGACCAGTACCGATTCGAAGTCCTTGCATCGCTGCCTTTGGTTGGCCGCCTTATCGAGTATCGCGGCGAGCTTCAGGTTGGCCCTGGAACGAAGTGATGTGTACTGTCGTTGTCATCGGCGGCTACGGAAACTTCGGGCAGGTTATTTCACGACGCCTGGCCGCGTTGCCAAATGTCCAACTGATCGTCGCGGGCCGCGACGCAGGAAAGGCGCAGCTTCTTGCTGATTCAATCGGCGCACGCGGCGAAGAAATCGACAGCAATGATCCAAAACTCGCAGAGACACTGAAGCGACTCGGTACTCACGTCGTTATTCACTGTGCTGGGCCATTCCAAAGCGCAGACTACCGTGTCGCACGCGCAGCTATCGACTCAGGCGCACACTATATAGACATCGCGGATGGAAGACGCTTCGTCTGTGACATCACCACACTGGATACCGCTGCTCGAACTGCGGGTGTTGCAGTAATCAGTGGTGCCAGTTCAGTACCGGCACTGAGCAGCGCCGTGGTAAACGCCCACCTGCATGCCTTCGCTCGCCTCGACAGTATCGACACCGGTATCAGTGCGTCCGAGAAAATTCCAGGTACGGCTACTGTTGCGGGTGTTCTATCCTACGTCGGCAAGACCATTGATGTTTTGCGTGATGGAAAGCGCTCGCAAGTAATCGGTTGGCAAGGCCTGCGGCGGGAACGCTTTGGTACGCCAGCTGGCAAGCGATGGCTGGGCTACTGCGACGTTCCGGACCTGGAGCTATTTCCGCTGCAGTACAAGCAAGTACACACTGTTCGTTTTTCTGCAGGCCTCGGTTTGTCGGTCACCCACCTTGGCACCTGGTTTCTGTCCGGGTTAATACGAGCGGGAATGCTGTCACGGCCCGAAAAATTCGCATCCCGGCTTCGACGACTCGCGAAATTGCTAGAGCGATTCGGCAACGGGACGAGCGCAATGTATGTACGCATGTCCGGCATCGGCAAGAATGGTGAAATCATTACGCGACGCTGGCAATTGATTGCGCAAGACAATGACGGCATTCATATTCCTTGCCTGGCGGCCGTTGCCCTTTGTCGCAGACTGGTGAACTCAGATGCGATCGACCCGGGTGCAAGGCCCTGCGTCGGCTTGTTGTCGCTGGATGAATACCTGGCGGAGCTCGAGGGGCTTTCGATATCGACTAGCTCGGAGATTTAATGGTGCCGAGCAACTAGCTGGTATGACTCCTTAACAGTATCTGCACCATATTGTCGTTCGAGTCTTCTAATCGAGAAGTGTCCTCGCGCCATATCCTGATAATGCGATATGAACATCGTATTCACCAACCCTCCACCCACAGCACCGACGATTGGCAGGGCTTGCGCCATCGCTTTTTGCGTAACGACCACGCCAAATCGACTGGCTATCGCGGAAACAAATCGCACCAGTACCGGCGCACTGGCATCACCGATACCATGTGAGGCGAGATACTGCAGTGCATCTGTCACTGCCTTACCAAGTGCAAGACGCGCGCCATAATAGGACGTATCTGCGGCATCATCTTTGTCCGACAGCCCGCTTCCCATCGTAAAGACTTGCATTGCATTAATGATCGTTTCACTGTTTTGTGGCGACTCTCCTTCCGCTCTTGCGATGTCAACAATCGATCTGAACATGATTGCGGTGGTAATCGGCAGCTCAATAATGAGTGTCTCCAGGCCGAAAAAACCCGAGACCGCACCGGTCGTCGCTGCCGCCGCTTTATGCAGCCGTGGGCTCGCCGGGGTTGACTCCTCGCCCGTTAGTGTTCGAACTGTGTTTAGCATGACGAACTCGATGGCTTTTCGCGTCGAATTACCGACCACATCCACCACCGCCTTTGGCGCTTTTTTGCCAAGCTGCCTCGCGATCGATTCGACGGGCATACCCACCGCAGAGCTCAGGCGTATCGCGAGCGAAGGGTTTTCAAGCCTGAAATAGGCCTCTTTGAGAGCGTCGAGGTCGGTTGCTGATAATTGCACGTCCGAATTTGATCATGAAACAGTGCGGGTCGCAATTTCCAACCGAAAAAAGATCTAACCGGGGTCGAACCGCGGTTTTGCCATCCAACTTACATCGCATTCTTAAAGTAATTTCGGCGATGTTACCGCGGAAACATTGCAGCCCCGCTTCGTCCTTATGTTCAAGCGTTTGTTTTTGCGGGTAACTTGTTTACGCAATCGACAGATCGTTGACTGCCGGATCTGGCAGCGACGAAATTATGGTGAATTCTACAACGCTGTTTTTCAACACGTTTATTTTGCCCGAGCGACTACATCCCATTCCCGCACTGTTTCTGTTGACAGCATTATTTTGTCTGTGAAAAACTTCGTGAACCAATGACAAAGGCAAACCTTCCGTGAGGAAGGGACGCAAAACCACCGGTCTCGTTTCATCGCAGACAGCGGAGTTACCATTATGAATTTCCTTCTGAGCATTACACCCTCGCCTGTTCTTTCTGCACTATTGTGGATCGTACTGATTGTGACTGCACTTTTCTTTGCGCGTCCCACGGCTCATGCGCTTATTCTTGCGACAGGTCGTTCGTTGCACAAGATTTTTCGAACCGCTTCACTGGCGGTCGGCAAAGCACAAACGAATCTTGCCGAAAGAAACAGAGAGGTCTTGCTGGCGGCTGGCCGCGAGGCCAAGGAACGCATCGTCGAGCGTGAATTTCACCGCATTAACGAAACGGTGTGCAAGGACCTGGCAAATTTTTCGGCCTTGCACCGAAGTTTAAGCGAGTCCATCAGGCGTATTGAGGACGACCACCAGGAAGCGGTAGACGTTCCCCCGGATCCGCCGGGCTGGGTTAAGGCGGTTGAGGCTGTCGCTGCAATTGATTCAAAAGACAGCCGCGTTGGTGTGGGTAGCGTACTGAGCGATATTCACAAGTCGCTGGTCAAGGCACACAAGGAAGCCATGGTCGCGTACCACGAAGCCAGTGGGAAACGTCACGCACTGCTGCAAAAAATGCGGCCGGAGTGGCGCGAAATTCAACAGACACTCGGCAGTGTTGGTAAGAACGTGGAGAGCCTGCTCAGCCGGTCGTCCACCATCGACCGGCACATGCAGGAATACGAAGACATCGTAAAGGGAGAGGACCGGGCAGTTTCGGTTCTGTCATCTTCATCGCTGGTCTATTTTTTCGTCTCGGCACTGGTGCTGGTGGTCGCCGTCGGTGGTGCCACGATCAACTTCTCGTTAATCGCCCGCCCAATGGCGGAGATGGTTGGCGGGACCAGCCTCCTCGGCGGCTACAAGACAGCGGACATAGCCGCCCTCGTCATCATCCTGGTCGAGATCTCGATGGGCCTGTTTCTGATGGAGTCCTTACGCATAACGCGTTTGTTTCCGGTGATCGGTGCGCTGCCGGACAAGACCCGGGTACGCATGATCTGGATAACGTTCACCATGTTGTTCCTTCTCGCAAGCGTAGAGGCAGGGCTTGCCTTCATGCGCGAAGTGCTGTTGCACGACGAGCTGGCAACCAGCGCATTGCTGCGCGGCGATGGTAGCGCGGTAATTGGCAACGACTATATGTGGATTACGACCGCTGCCCAGATGGGCATGGGGTTCATCCTGCCGTTTGCGTTAACTTTTGTCGCCATTCCATTGGAAACGTTTGTGCATTCGCTGCGCACGATCGTCGGGTTGGTCGCCATCGGCGTGCTGCAAGTTGCTGCGGTGTTGTTACGCATGCTCGGCAGTGGCTTTCGTTACCTGAGCGTGCTCGCGGCACAATTGTATGACCTGCCGTTGTTTATCCCGTTGTGGTGGACCGCCAGGAACCGCGGTGAAACCCGTTCGGAAAGCCACCAATTGAACAAGGTGATGTCATGAAAGCACTAACTCTGATAACAGCGTGCGTGATGCTCGCGAGCTGCACGCCGACGTCGCCGAATAATTCCGGTGTTTACATGTTGATTGACACGTCCGGAACCTATCGCGAGGAGATGCGAAAGGCCGAGCAGATCATTCGTTATACCCTTTCCCGGCTCGATGCTGCAGATTCATTTGCAGTTGCCCGAATCGACACTGGCAGCTTCAGCGAAAAAGACATCGTCGCGAAAATTACGTTTGATGATCGGCCGAGCACAGTCAATCGCCAAAAACGGGTTTTCGTTGAGCAAATCAAAACGTTTGTACAGAACACGCGATCGTCACCGTACACGGATATCACAGGTGGGCTGCTACAAGCGGTGGAATACCTGAATGAAAAAGGACCGGCTACGAAAACCGTGCTGATATTTTCGGATCTCAAGGAAGATCTGCAAGAAGGATATGTTCGTGATATCGATTTCGATCTGACTGGCTTCGATGTTATTGCGCTCAATGTCACCAAGCTTCGTTCGGACAACATCGACCCGCGGGAATATCTCGCCCGCCTCGAACAGTGGCGAACAAAAGTCGAAAAGTCGGGCGGGCGTTGGCAGGTGATTAATGACCTCGACGGTCTTGAGGGCCTGCTGTAGCGGCTACTGCCGGCGTTGCCTTGTAAAACCGTAGCGTGGTGCCCGCCAAGTCGGAGCGGCGCCCCGCCGCGAATTCCAATTTCGGGCACGAATAATAAACCTGACACCTTATTGCCCTGGGTTTTCACCACGATCTATACCGGTTTCGGGGTGCTGGTGGTGCTCGTCTGGGTCCTTGGCAGGCGCAGTGGCAAGGACCTGAAGTGACCCGGCGCTTCATCAAAGACACCCGCGACGGCTGTCCCGCAGTTGCTGCAGCTGCCGTGGCCGTTGTCGGCTGTCATGTTCCAGGTCGAAAGTTCATACCAGTCCCGGCCGATCAGCATGTCGCCACAGTGGTGACAATACGTACTCGAGCCTTTGAAATTATGGACATTGCCTGTGTACACATAGCGAAGCCCGTTCTGCAACGCAATATCGCGGGACCGAATCAGTGTCTGTAGCGGCGTGTGGGGCTTGTCCATCATCTTCCAGTCGGGATGGAAGGCGGTGAAGTGTAGCGGCACCTCGGAGCCGATGTGTTCCATGATCCATTGCGTCATCTCGTCGATCTCAGCGGCCGAGTCGTTCTCCCCCGGAATTAGCAGATTGGTGAGCTCGAACCACACATCGGTCTCGTGCTTCAGATACTTTATTGTTTCGAGGACGGGCGCCAGGTGTCCCCCACACACCTTCCAGTAAAAACGTTCAGTGAATGCTTTTAAATCGACGTTGGCCGCATCCATATGCCGGAAAAACTCTACGCGGGGTTCATCGGTGACGTAACCGGCGGTGACCGCAACCGTCTTGATACCATGTTCGTGACAGGCTTCTGCTGCATCGATGGCATATTCGAGGAAGATCACCGGGTCGTTGTAGGTGAACGCAACGCTGCGGCTTGCCGTCTGGATCGCCCGTTCGGCGATCGCCTGTGGCGACGCGCTGTCTTGCAGCTTGTCCAACTCCCGCGACTTGGAAATATCCCAGTTCTGACAGAACTTGCAGGCAAGATTGCAGCCGGCCGTGCCAAACGACAGCACCGGCGTGCCGGGCAGAAAGTGATTCAGTGGCTTTTTCTCGATGGGGTCGACACAAAAACCGCTGGAGCGGCCATAGGTTGTCAGGACAATTTCGTCATTCACGCGAGCGCGGACGAAACAGAGTCCGCGCTGGCCTTCTCTGAGCCTGCAGAAGCGGGGACAGACATCACATTGCAGTCGACCATCGTCGATCTTATGCCAGTATCGACCCGATACATGGCCAGTGTCGATGTCTTGCGCAGTGCTTGTAATGTGCTGGGTCATCGGAACGGTATTGGGACCACGAGGCCCGGACGCAACGGTCAAAGGACCGTGCTTTACTCCGGTGAACACTAGTCCAACAGGCTAAGCTTGACAATGTTACGTGAGGATTTTCAGTCATGACCATGATCCGGGAACCTGCCGTTGCTGGCCAGTTCTACCCCGAGAATGCCAGCGAACTTCACACCGCAATAAGGGCATTTTTCGAGGATGTGCGGGTAACGCCAGGCCCTGCCCCGAAAGCACTGATCGTGCCGCATGCCGGTTACATATACTCCGGGCCGGTGGCTGCCACGGCCTACGCCAGGCTACGCTCCTATGGTAAACAGTACACACGCGTCATTTTGCTGGGTCCGGCCCACCGCGTCGCCGTCAGGGGGCTGGCGTTGAGCGCTGCCGATGTTTTTCGAACGCCGTTGGGCGATGTGCCACTGGACAGCGAAGCGATTGCCGCCCTGGCAATGCCCGAGGTGACGATTTTCGATGGCGCGCATCAATTCGAGCACTGTCTTGAGGTCCATCTGCCGTTCCTGCAAAGCGTAATCGAGTCGTTCTCAATCGTTCCGCTTATTGTGGGTGAGGTAGCAGCGGCGACTGTGGCGGAAGTTATCGACGCACTGTGGGGCGGACCGGAAACACTGATCGTTGTCAGCTCCGACCTGAGTCATTACCTGACCTACGAAAAAGCCCGAACCATCGATAATGCCACTTGTCAGGCGATCGAAAACCTCGAGGTCGATCGCATCGATCACCAGGCGGCCTGCGGCGCTACGCCAATCAGCGGTCTGCTCATCGCAGCAAGACGCCGTGGCATGACAGTCACGACACTCGATCTTCGTAATTCGGGCGATACCGCCGGCGACAGGACTCGCGTCGTTGGTTACGGCTCGTGGTTATTGCTGGAGTAGATCGAGATTAGTACATCGCCAAGGCCATTTCGAGCGAGTTGTATCACAGTGTCTATACTTCAGGTACGCAAGGTAATTTAGTGGAAACATGACAATGAGCGAAACCAAGATAGGTACCATAACCCACTACTTCAGTCATCTGCATGTAGCAGCGGTGGAAATAGCGGAAGGCGAGCTGCATATCGGCGACATGATCCATATCAAGGGCCACACTTCGGACTTCATGCAGAAGGTCGATTCGATGGAGCTTCAGCACGAATCCACAAATATTGCGAAACCCGGGGATAGTGTTGGCATTGCGATGGACGAATACACCAGGGAACACGACAGCGTGTATGTAGTGCACTAGTCGCAGAACATGAGGAACGTAGTTTATTGCGTCCTTCTACTGGCATTCACCGTGAATGCCGATGAGGTGGATTATTCGATGGCGAGGGCGAGCATGGTGGATGAAGTTTTCTATTATGCGACGCTTGCCCGCGACGCCGGAGAAGATGCATTAAACGAAGATGTCATGCGGTCCCTGGGCACGGTCGAGCGTCACGAGTTTGTTCCAGAGCGCCAGCAACCCTTCGCGTACGAGAATCGTCCGTTGCCGATCGGTCATGGACAGACGATTTCCCAGCCTTACATCGTCGCGCTGATGACCGACCTCATCGAACCCGATCGTGACTTTGTCGTGTTGGAAATCGGTACAGGTTCCGGTTACCAGGCAGCGATTCTCGCGCAACTTGTGACACACGTGTACAGCATCGAAATCATCGAGGCGCTTGCCGCCGAGGCCGCAGCGCGCCTGGACCATCTCGGCTATGACAATGTCACAACAAAGCTCGGTGACGGATACCACGGCTGGGAGGAACACGCACCTTTCGATGCTATTGTCGTAACGGCCGCCGCGAGTCACGTACCGCCTCCGCTGATCCAGCAGCTTAAAGCAGGTGGCCGCATGATCATCCCGATCGGCGGGCATTTCATGACACAGCAGTTGCTGTTACTCGAGAAAACCGATGACGACGAAATCATCGCCCGGCAAATCGCGGCAGTTCGTTTTGTTCCTCTGACACGCGGGCCGTAAGCGACACTAACGTGCGCCGAGCGTTCCTCGCAACACTACTCATCTCCGCGGCGGCCATCGCGTACGAAATCCTTTTAATGCGCATGCTGTCGATCGTGCAGTGGCATCACTTCGCGTACATGATCATCAGCCTGGCGCTTTTGGGCTATGGCGCCAGCGGCACCTTTATCGCAATCAACAAACGCACGCTCCAGTCGCGATTCGAATTGTATTTCAGTGTTAGTGCGCTGATGTTCTGTATCGCAATGGTTGCGTGTTTTGCGCTCGGGCAGCGAGTGCCGTTTAACGCTTTGGAAATCGTCTGGAATCCGCGGCAGTTCATTTACCTCGGCGTCACTTATCTCATTTTCTTTGTACCGTTCTTTTTTGCCGCCTGCTGTATCGGCCTGGCTTTCACCTGTCGAAGGTCCTACATCAACCGTATTTACTTCTTTGATTTATTTGGCGCGGGGCTTGGCGCGATGTTGATCGTAGGCTTGCTTTTCCTCCTCGCGGTGCAACACGCGCTCATCGTGTTGGCCATTCTTGCGCTGCTGGCATCCGCATTGATGGGTATGAACTCAGGCGCGCGCAGGCCGCTCGTCGTCGTGCAACTTGCGTGTCTGGCCATCTTGCTCTTCGGCCTGCCGCAGGACTGGCTCGAAATACGTAGCTCCGAGTACAAAGGGCTGAATCAGGTCATGCAGGTTGCCGGCAGCAACGTTTTGCTGGTGTCATCGAGTCCGTTGGGTCTATTGACGGTGGTTGAGAACCCGCGAATTCCTTTTCGTTACGCGCCGGGCTTGAGCCTCAACACCCGGTTCGAGCCGCCCGAGCAACTCGCCGTTTTTACCGATGGTGACGGCATGAGTGTGATCACTCGTTTCGAAGGAAATCTTGAGGCCGTCGGCCACCTGGGCGATGTTACGGCTGCATTGCCGTATGCATTGCTCGATGCACCGCATGTGCTGATCCTGGGTGCCGGCGCCGGTGCCGATGTGCTGTTGGCGATGTATAACGGCGCCGGCACTATCGATGCGGTGGAACTCAACCCGCAGATAACAAGACTGGTAGCCGACACCTTCGCTGATTTCGCCGGACACCTGTACGATGATGAACGGATCACGGTGCATACACAGGAGGCGCGCGGCTTCGTCGCACGAAGCAAGAATCAATACGATCTCATCCAGATCGCGCTACTCGATTCGTTCGCAGCCTCCGGCTCGGGCGTACACGCCCTTAACGAAAACTATCTCTACACCGTCGAAGCCATTCAGGAATACCTGAACCACACGGCACCGGGCGGCATGCTTGCCATTACACGCTGGCTGAAGCTTCCGCCGCGGGACAACCTGAAGCTCGTCGCCACAGTCGTGGAAGCATTGCAAGAGATGGGTATTGCCGAACCTGAGCGGCGTCTTGCAATGATTCGGAGCTGGAACACGAGCACGCTGCTGGTCAAGCAGGGTGAATTCTCGACCGATGACATCGCCGTGATTACAGCGTTTGCCCGGTCGCACTCCTTCGACACGGCATACTATCCGTCGATGCGGATAAGCGCCGCCAATCGCTTTAATCTCCTCGATCGACCCTATCTATATGAGGGTGTCACCGCATTACTCGGCGATGATGCGGACGACTTCGTCGCGCGCTACAAGTTTCATATCGCACCGGCGACCGACGATAAACCCTACTTCTTTCACTTCCTAAAATGGAGCACCTTGCCCGAAGTCATGGCGTTGCGCAAACGGGGCGGGGCAAGCTTAATCGAGTGGAGTTACCTGATTCTGATCGCCACGATCGCTCAGGCTGCCGTTGCCGGCGTTATTCTGATACTGCTGCCTTTATCGCTCATCAAACGCAGCTGGCCTCCCGGCACCGGTACCCGAATGGGCAGTTATTTCTTTTTGCTTGGTCTCGGGTTTCTCTTCATTGAGATGGCTTTTATTCAAAAGTTTATGCTGTTCCTCAGTCACCCGCTGTACGCCATTGCCGTCGTACTCAGTGGTTTCCTCGTGTTTGCCGGATTCGGCAGCGCCTGCTCTGGTCGGTTGGTGCATCGCGCCGGGCAGAATAAGCGTTCACCCGTGAGTGTTGCCGTCGCCGGAGTATCCGCCATCGCCATCTTGTATATGGCCCTGCTGCCGATGCTTTTTCAACAACTGATGGGACTCGCCGATGGTATCAAGATGGTGATATCGATTGCTCTAATCGCCCCGCTCGCGTTCTGTATGGGTATGCCGTTCCCGATCGGACTGAATCGTGTCGCAATCCGCGCACCCGATTTCATCCCGTGGGCCTGGGGCATCAATGGATTCGCCTCGGTCATGAGCGCGACCCTGGCAACCCTGCTTGCAATTGAGTTTGGCTTTACGGCAGTCGTTTTGTTCGCGCTCGGCCTGTACGCAGCCGCGGCGGCAATCATTCGGGATTCACTCCCGTAAGGAGTTAGTTCCTAAGGCAGGGCCCTTTCTTCTGCACGGCATATCATATTTCGGAGCCAATGCGCTTATCGGTTGATCTCGGTTCGTGCGGGCGGACTGATTCGTCACCGCTCTCCCGGTTCCCTCGTGTCTGCGAGGTGTGCCGAGATGAATTGCTCCATCTCACGACGATACCGGTCCCGCAGCAGCAGAAAGCCGTTGTTATGATCGCCCGCGAGTTCGAGAAACGCCTTCGGCGCCGGTGCGGCCTCGTACAGCGCCTTGCCCATAGCGAACGGAATAATCTCATCGTCACGGCTATGCACTATGAGAACCGGGCACGTGGTCCTCGCCACGAAATCAATCACCGGGTAGCGCAGGCGCGTGATGAGACGCACCGGCATGAACGGGTACAGGTGCGCCGCCATCTCGACGGCCGACGTGAAACTCGATTCTATGATTAGCGCCGCCGGTTTGTGTTTGGTCACCAACTGGGCCGCAACGGCACCGCCAAGCGAACGCCCGAATACGACAATTGTTGCCCGATCCTGGCCGCGCTCGGTGATCAGATACTGCCAGGCAGCTTCTGCATCCCGGTAAGTCCCCTCCTCGCCGGGTTTTCCTTCACTCTGCCCATAACCACGATAGTCGATGATGAACGTATCGAGCTCAAGTTCGTGGAAGATCGCTATGCTATCGAGACGATGCGATATGTTGCCCGCGTTGCCGTGCAGAAAGAGGACCGTCCCACGTGGATTGCGAGCATTGACGTACCAGCCGTGTAGTGAGAATCCGTCGCTGGTAGCAAATCTGACATCGTCATACTGGAAGCCTGCATCCCGCGGCGTTGCCTCAAGCTCGCGACCGGGCAGCTGCGGGAGGAACACCATCCGCTCCTGCATGAAGTACAACATCACACCCAGCAGCACATAAAAGCCGGTGGCCACTGCGATCAGCATCGCAATCATTCGCAAGGCGTCTCCTCCGCCGGGATGTTTTGTCTTAGTCAGGTATCTGCAGAGCCCGGATCGCATATGACCGGTGGTCCGAGCTCATCGAGCCGGAACAGAGTACTGCAACAGATGGCCGGGCGCTCGCGGCCCGGCCATCATTTTTCTACATATCAATTGCTTCCGCGACTTCGATTGTTCCACCGGCTGAGAGAATTGGACAACCTTTGGCTTTCGCGAGCGCGTCAGCCAGGTCGGGCGACTCAAAAAGACCGTAACCGCTCGCCGGATTCGATCCGCCATTGTCACTAACCGAGCCGTCAGCGTTGACGGTGCTGGACTTGCCCACCGGGTTGCCGCGATCGCGGCATCGCTGCAGGATGGAGCCGAGACCATTGCCCGGAATCTGCTTGAACGGGTCATCGACGAAATCGACGCCTTCTCGAGCAGTGGCAACCCGGATGTACTGCCGGAATTGCAACAACATCTGCAGCAACTCGTTTCTGAAGTCTGCCGCCTGCTGAGTGATGCAGGCCCCTGTGACCTTGCATTCGTGCGCCGCTACGCACAGCGGCGAGCGCAACAGCGATTCCCCCTTGAGGCGTCGCTGCACGCGTACCGGTGCAGCCACCGAATTCTCTCAAGCTGGATTCGCGATGCAGCGCTGGCGGTCGCGAATTCGTCCGCACAGGTTCGAAAGATTGTTGCCGCTGCGGCCGACTTCGCGATCGAGTACACCAATGCCATAAGTACCGTCGCCACATCCGAATACGTCATACACACGCGCTTGCTGGCAGAAGCGGAAGGCGACCAGCGCACTGAGCTGCTGAATACGCTGCTTCGTGGCTTTGACGAATCGGACTCTCGGACGGCGCAGCTGCTAAAGCGATCCGGTTATCTGCAGCAGCGCCAGTCCTTCTGTGTAGCGGTAGCGCGGTCGGTTGACCCAAGGGAAATGGAAAACGTGGCACGCGCGCAGCGCATGGCAGAGTCGGTTGGTGAAGCTTTACGCGATTCGCCGGTACGATCACTTATCGGAATCAGAGACGGACTGGTTACGATAGTAATGTCCGCCACGCGGCGCCTGTCCGGATGGACAGCACCACAGTCTTTGCTCGCCGAACGGGTTTATCCGCGACTGAATCAGATCGGGCCAGCTGCCATTATTGGACTGAGCAACGACGCACCCTCCACCTCGCATGTTCGACGCGCCCACAACGAAGCTCGGCTGGCGCTCGATTTTGCCAGCGTCTCGAACAGGGTAATGGCGTACTCGGAGATTCCGTTTCGCCAGATGGTTATTCGCCTCGCTCGCGATCACATTCAGTCGGCGCTTCCGGCCTGGTTAAATGCTCTGCAAGCGGCGGATCGGAAAGCGCGCGGCTCTTTGAGTAAAACGTTGCGCGCATACGCTGACGCCAACATGAATACACTGCGAACTGCCAAGCAGTTGTCTGTTCACCCCAATACCATCTATTCGCGCATGCAGAGAATTGCCGGCGTCACTGGAAAAAATGCTCTCATTTATCACGACCTGACCGAGCTGCTGCTGGCCATCGAGAGCGATTCGGCGCATAACATGAGTAATGTCCCCATTAGACCCCCGGATTGATATGGCTTCCGATATACACGTCCGCCTCACGAACCTGACACGCAGCTTCCGTGAAGGTGAGCAGTTGCATACCGTTTTGCAGGCTCTTGACGCCACATTTGTGCGAGGCGAGACGGTGGTACTGCGCGGACGCAGCGGATCGGGAAAGTCCACCCTGCTTAATCTGATCAGTGGAATCGATGCACCTGATGATGGCGAGGTAGAGATTGACGGGCAGTTGATTACCGCGATGTCGGAACGCGATCGCACCCTCTTCAGACGAAAACACATCGGTTTTGTCTACCAGGCGTTCAACCTGGTGCCCACCCTGACGGTTGCCGACAACGTGCGGCTGGTGCTGGAATTGAACGGCGTAAAAGGGGCTGCTGCAGCGGACCGCGTAAGCACATTGCTGGGGCAGGTTGGATTGGCCGATCGTGCAATCAGCTACCCGGATGTGTTATCCGGTGGCGAACAACAACGCGTCGCGATCGCCCGGGCACTGGCGCACAGACCATCACTGGTTCTGGCCGATGAACCGACGGGTAACCTGGACGACAAGACGGCGGACAATGTCCTGCAATTGCTTGATCAGCTGGTGGATGAGGTGGGAGGCACGATGATAGTCGCAACCCACAGCGCGATGGTCGCGTCCAAATGCGATCGGGTGCTGGAATTGCACGATGGCCGACTGCTGCCACAGGAAAGTACTTGAACTCGTTGTTCTTAAATAGGCCAGTCCTGTATCGCGCCAGTTATGGTTATTTGTGGAGACATCCCTGGCAGCTCGTCCTCGCATTGCTCGGCATCTGCATCGGGGTTGCCGTTATGGTCGCTGTTGATCTCGCCAATGACAGCTCCAGAAAAGCGTTCCTCTTGTCGATGAGCACCATCAATGGCGCAGCGACGCACCAGATCGTCGGTGGTCCGGCAGGCCTCGACGAAAACCTGTATGCCACGCTGCGCGTAGATGAGGGAGTGCGCGGTATTGCGCCTGTTATCGACGGCTACATCGATTATGACGGTACGGTATTGCATTTGCTCGGTGTCGATCTGTTTGCCGAACAGAATTTTCGTGCTTATACCCTGCCTGGCAACCAACAAGGCGAAAGTCAGTCCGCGGAGGGTATCCTTCGCCACCTTCTGACCAGACCCGGGGCGTTGTTACTGTCCCGTCAGACAGCATCGATGCTCGGCCTGCAAGTCGACGACAAGCTGCAGATAGTTGCGGCCGGCAATTCGTTCGATGCGCTGCTGGTGGGACTGCTTATCGGTGACAATCCGGCGCTGGATAAGCTCGCCATTGTCGATATTGCGGTGGCTCAAGAGTGGCTTGCTTTCGATGGAACACTGTCTCGCATTGATGTACGTATCCCGGTCGATGATGACGGCAGGCTCGAGGAGAAAATCCGCGCCGTATTGCCGCTGGATGCACAACTGCTGGACGCCGGTAGCCGCATCCGCTCTGTCACCGAACTGAGTAATGCATTCATGACCAATCTGACGGCAATGAGCCTGCTCGCCTTACTGGTCGGTATTTTCCTGATCTACAACAGCGTCAGTTTCGCGGTTTTGCAGCGGCGCGGACTCATCGGCGTACTCCGGGCGTTGGGCCTGACGCGCAATGAAGCGCTTAAGCTGATTATGGCCGAAGCTGCGATGCTGGGTATTGCCGGTTCGATTCTTGGTGTTGCGCTCGGTATCTGGTTGGGCGACGGGCTACTGGCACTGGTATCGAGATCAATCAATGATCTCTATTTTAGAATCAGCGTGACTGACATTCTTGTCAGCCCGTGGTCCGTTGGCAAAGGACTAATCGCGGGGTTCGCTGCAACCGTCCTGGCCGCGGCCGTTCCCGCCATAGAAGCCGCGTCATACAAACCGCAACTCGCGATTACACGCTCCGTGCTGGAACATCGCACGCGTCGCCTGTTGCCAATGCTCGCAGCGACCGGCGTAGCCACCGTCGCATTGGCGTTCGTGTTGCTGAATATCTCGGGGTCCAGCCTGGGCGCCGGATTGGTTGCTTTATTCTTGTTAATACTGGGTTTTGCGGTTTGCATTCCGGTGTTCGTGAAACTCATCACGCGCTGGCTTGCACCGCTCGCTGACCGTGCCGGCGGATTGCCGGCGCGCCTGGCTGTTTCCGGCATCGGCGCAACACTGAGCCGGACGGGTGTTGCTATCGTCGCGCTGGCGGTGGCCGTATCCGCAACTGTCGGCGTGACAGTGATGGTCGACAGCTTTCGAGGCGCAGTCAGCGACTGGATCGGTAACTCGCTGCAAGCAGATGTCTATATCACGGTACCGTATGGCAGCCTCCATCCTGACCTAATCCAGGATTTGGCAAGCGTTGCTGGTGTTGCAGAACATAGCGCGCGGCGTTGGGCCTGGCTTGAAACGCCGCATGGACGTACGCGCATTATCGCCGAGAAAATGGCAGCAGGCAGTTATGCCGCTGCCACAATTCTTGACGCCGATGCCGCTCGGGCCTGGCAGCAATTTGACGAAGAGGAGGCCGTGTTTGTGTCGGAGCCGTTCGCTTACCGGAATGGACTTGGCAGCGGCGATACTCTTACCCTGATGACTCGATCAGGCGACAAGCCATTCCGAATTGCAGCGACCTACCGAAGCTATGACGCCGGCTCCGGATCTGTATTTATGAATCGTACAACCTACGTGAAACACTGGGGCGACCAAACAATCAACGCTCTCGGTATTTACCTGGAGCGCGGCGCTGACATTGATAAGGTGATGCGTGAACTGCAGCGTGCGAGCGAAGGTAAACAGGCGATTCTCGTGCGATCCAATCGTGACTTGAGAAGTGCCTCGCTGCAGATATTTGATCGTACCTTTGTCATCACCAACGTCCTGTACTGGCTTGCCGTCGGCGTCGCCGTTATCGGCATTCTCGGCGCGATGCTGGCACTGCAGCTGGAGCGTGCGCGGGAACAGGCGGTCTTGCGCGCCCTCGGCATGACCCCCGGACAGCTGGGCGGCATGGTGATGTTGCAAACCGGACTGATGGGCCTGCTCAGCGGCATTGCGGCTATTCCACTCGGTTTGCTCATGGCGCGAATACTGATCGATGTTATCAACCGGCGCTCATTTGGCTGGAGCATGGATATCCGGATTTCGCCGGACGTTTTGCTTGGCGCGCTGGCGCTGTCTGTTGGCGCAGCGCTGATCGCCGGCATCTACCCGGCGTACCGCGCCGCTCGCGCCCAACCGGCACTGGCGATGCGTGAAGAATAAGTGCGGCTGCCGATGAAAAAAGGACTGACAATCATTGTATTGATCATCATCCTCGTCGCGGCTTTGATAGTCAGCGAAAATCGCCGACCCGGCGCATCGAGCCCTAGCCGGTTTAATGGCGGCAGCTCACCGCTGTCGCAGTTGTTGAGCGACGAGGGCGTAACAGGCTACGCCACCGCCACAGAGCCACGCACCTTCAGTTTCCCGGCCGACCACGGACCGCACCCCGAATTCAGAAATGAATGGTGGTATTTAACCGGCAATCTGGATGCACAAAACGGCGAGCGATTCGGTTTTGAGTTAACAATTTTTCGTTTTTTGCTGACGCCGCCGGGCGAGCGACCGCAGGCCTCACGCTGGCGATCCGATCAGGTCTTCATCGGGCATTTTGCGATAACCGATGTCGACAATGCGCAGTTTCATGTCGCGCAGCGTTTTTCACGCGGTGCAATGGGCCTCGCAGGTGCACGAGCTGAGCCCTTTCGCGTCTGGGTAGAAGACTGGTCAATCGCCGCCGACCCGGGTGCGGCTATGACGTGGCGCGTCCAAGCCGCGGATAAGGATATGTTGCTTGACCTGAACCTGACACAACTCAAGCCGCCAGTGTTGAACGGGCAGAACGGCCTTTCGAGAAAAGCCGCCGAGCCTGGAAGCGCCTCTTACTATTACTCAATCTCTCGCTTGCAGGCGGAGGGCATTTTGCAGGTCGGCGGGCAGCAATTCGCCGTCTCGGGGCTGTCCTGGCTGGATCGTGAATGGAGTAGCAGTGCACTTTCCGCTGATCAGGCCGGCTGGGATTGGTTCGCACTGCAACTCGACGATGGGACTGAGTTGATGCTTTATCAACTACGGCGGCATGACGGTTCGCGGGATCCGCACAGTGCCGGCACCTGGATTGGCAGTAAGGGAGACAGCGATCACCTCGATGCAAATGAATTCAGCATAGAGGCTACGCAATTCTGGGACAGTCCGTCGGGTGCCCACTACCCGAGTGGCTGGCAGGTTAGCGTACCCGGTCTCGATCTGCAGCTGGCTGTGCAACCGGTTATTGACGATCAGGAACTTGAGACTACCGTTTTGTACTGGGAAGGCGCGGTAGATGTCAGCGGGAAAAGAAACGGTGAAAAGCTGGGGGGCCGTGGATACGTCGAACTTACAGGCTATTCGACGGCTTCTGACGAGAAATTCAAAGTCGGGCGGGCGTTGGCAGGTGATTAATGACCTCGACGGGCTCGAAGGGCTGTTCTAGGGATTAAAGGGATCGCACCGCGGAAACATTCAGGATCCGGTATAGGTGAAAAACCGAACAATCTCCACCATCGCCTCGGTATCAAACTGGCAATACCGCAGCAGTTGCTGTTCAATCTCTGCCCTCTTCGCTTTTTCAGGCCCAACCGGCGACATATTAATCGCCTCCAAAAACCCGTCACTCGCCGCCGTACCCTCATTGATCCCCTCAAGCCCGGCATAACTCATGCCCGGCACCATCGCCGGCAACACCGCCTTGATCGACCACGATCCCATCATCTTCGGATGGTAATAATGCGTCTTCACCAGCGGGTGTAGATCAAACAAGCGATCCACGATCCCCTGCAACGGCTCCTGCAGATCCGGAAACATGTCAATCAAGCTATTGATCACGCCCTTCTCGTACGACGTGTACGTCAACACCGGCCCGGACTCTCCAAGACACGCAATCATCTTCTCAGCCAGCGCCCGCATCGGCGGCTCGCCGGACAAGTCCAGAAACTCTTCATGCCGTAACTCGCTGCCTTCTTCCTCAATGTGGCACGACCACTGCACGGGAACAAATGCATACGGCCTGGTCCCTGCCCAGATCGGCACGGCGGGCGCGATTGTTTCGAAGTCCAGGTAGTAGCGCGGATATTCCAATGCCTCCAGGATCT
>SMVA01448816.1_pt1 | contig 26744 bp, 26 predicted proteins | sample 2456451 | NCBI WGS metagenome assembly SMVA01 (sample SAMN11095933, study PRJNA526329) | marine sediment metagenome | biome: Marine sediment; feature: Surficial sediment; material: Deep marine sediment; isolation source: Hadal surficial sediment | place: Pacific Ocean | collected 2014-05 | depth... | reverse complement strand
TTCTGCCCAAAATGTAGCGCCCCAACGCTCATCAAGCAGGAAGGCTGCGATACCTGCGTGTCGTGCGGCTATTCTAAGTGTGGCTAACCAAACACCAATTCATGCACGCTGTGTAACGGCCCGTCTGTGATGCCCAATTCGTCCAGATGGTCGACGGTGCTGGCCAGATAGTCTGTGTTGATGCCGGAATGGCCGACCCCAAAGCGGATGATTTCTGCCTGGTCCTCAAAGGGCAGCTTGCCTGCGTATTGTGGGTGGCTGCGGTCTGCAATGTAAGTGCGGGCCAACACCTTACCTTGGGCGGTGCGAATGGGTGAAATGATCGGCCGGTAAACCGCCGTGACCATTTCGCGGGCGTCCAGATAGGCGATCACGTCCTTCGCATCGGTGCCCGCAATGCGGTAGGCCTGGCCGATGCAGGACCCACCCTGGTCCAGCCCCACCACAAGGCCGGGGGCGTCTTCGCTACCGCGGTGATACCAGGAATAGACGCAAAAGGCCCTGTGATACCCAAATAGTCGGGCCGGGCGTGACTCCAGATAATCGAATCCGGGTCGCCACATCAACGAACCATAGCCAAATACCCACAAATCATCAGTCATAACTTGGTGTTTCCTACATGGTTGCCCTGGTCATGGGGACATCCTAATGTGCCGCCAACAAAGAGCAATCGAGGATCACGGACGTGACAAAGGTAATCACATTTTTTACAGGGATCGCATTAACTGTTGGCATCTATGCGTGGTGGTGGAATGGCGAGGTCGATGCCGTCGCCGAACGCTTTGACGCCGCCTTTGCGCAATGGCTGCCTGTGGGGTCGGTCGTCAGCTATCGCGTGGAAGACAGTGGCGGGTTCCCCTACCGGATCAGTCATAAATTGACCGATGTTTCTGTCGCCATCCCAGAATATGGCGCGTTTGAAATTTCGTCGCTGGAGTTGATCCACCAACCCTGGACCAAAGGCCATATGGTCATCCATTTCGAAGGCGAGGTGCATCGTTTTGACAGCCAACATCTGCTCGTCTGGACGTTGCTGGCGAACAAGAACCTGGCCAGTCTGGTTGGCTATACCAGCGACCGTGCCTCATTCGACATAGATATGCGAGGGATTGAGCTGCGATCCAACCAGGGCACTATGGACGTGCCGGAACTGCAATATCACGCGCGGACCCAGGGTCGTTTTGGTGATGAAAGCACCGAGATCAGCATTGTGACCAAGACAGAAGGCGTGCCATCCTTATTCTAGGCACTTTTCTAGGCCCTGTTCTAGGCACTATTCTAGTCTTCGGTCTCTGATCCGTGCGGGCGGCCAAAATCTGGCGCTTCGGTTTCCTGGCCCGCGTCGATAATCTCGCGCCGGATTTCGCGCGTGTGGGAAAACAGTTTGAACAGGGCATCGCCATCGTCCCATCGGATCGCCCGTTGCAGGGCCGACAGGTCTTCGTTAAACCGCCCCAACATTTCCAACACGGCTTCCTTGTTGTTCAAAAACACGTCGCGCCACATGGTCGGGTCGCTGGCAGCAATTCGGGTAAAGTCGCGAAAACCACCGGCTGAAAACTTGATGACTTCGCTCTCGGTTACGGTTTCCAGATCAGCCGCCGTGCCAACGATGTTGTAGGCAATCAGATGCGGCACATGGCTGGTGATGGCCAACACCAGGTCATGGTGCCGGGGCGTCATAATTTCGACCCGACTGCCAAGCGCTTGCCAAAAGTCTTGCAATTTGGTGGTTGCAGTGGCGTCTGTGCCCTCGGGCGGTGTCAGGATGCACCAGCGGTCTTCAAACAATTCGGCAAACCCCGATTCAGGACCCGAATTCTCGGTCCCCGCCACCGGATGGCCCGGCACCAGGTGCACACCATCGGCCAGATGCGGTGCAACGGCTTTGATCACTGCTTGTTTGACCGAACCGACATCGGTAACGATGGCGCCGGGTGCGATGTGGGGGCCAATTTCTTTTGCCACGGCCTCAAAGGCGCCAACCGGGGTGCAGATGATAATCAGGTCTGCGCCCGCCACGGCCTCTGGGCCCGTCTCATAAACCGAATCAACGATGCCCTGGTCTGCCACAATCGTGCGGGTGGCCTCGGACCGGGCAGTGGCAGCGATGTGTTTGACCAGGCCATGCTTGCGGGCACCATGGGCAATAGACGATCCGATTAGCCCCACGCCGATCAGCGCCATGCGCTCAAACAAGGGCTGTTTACTCATCAGATGCGTCCCAATTGGGGCGTGTGATGAAGCTGTGCAGGGCAGCAATTACGCCCTCATTCTCATCAACCGGGCCGATGGAAAGGCGCAAATGGTCGGGGAACCCGTATTCATCCATCCGCCGGAGGAAAAAGCCTTTGTCCTGCAGGAACAGATCACAAGCGTGGGCGTGCTCCTCGCTGTCAAACTTGATCAACAGAAAATTAGCGACGCTTGGCACGACGAACAGTCCCATATCAGTGATCTGCTGGGTCAGCCACGCTAGATATTTACTGTTATGTGCAACCGCAGCTGCGACAAACTCTGTGTCACCAAGGGCGGCAACGCCCGCTGCCTGAGAGGGTGCTGCGACATTGAACGGGCCGCGAATACGGTTGATCACATCCATGATCTGCCTCGATCCATAGCCCCAACCCAGACGCAGGCCCGCCAGGCCATATATCTTGGAGAAGGTCCGCGTCATCAAGACGTTATCGGCGTTGCGCGCCAGCTCCAGGCCGCAATCAAAGTCTTCTGCTGTGACGAATTCGGCATAGGCACCGTCAATCACCAGGGCAACACTGTTCGGCAACCCCGCATGCAGACGGGCAAGCTCGTCACCTGTGATGTAGGTACCGGTTGGATTGCTGGGGTTGGTGACAAAAACGACTTTCGTCTTCGGTGTCACGGCCGCCAGTAAATTATCCACCTGTTGATGATAGTCTCGCTCACACACTGCTATTGGCGTGGCGCCGACGGACATGGCTGCAATCGGGTACACCAAAAAGCCGTTTTCACTGTACAGCACCTCATCGCCCGGGCCTGCATAGGCGCGGCAGATCATGGTCAGCAGATCGTCAGACCCCGACACACAGACAATGCGGTTGGCCTCGATATCGTATTCTGCAGCCAATGCTTCGCGCAGGGTGATAGACCCGCCATCGGGATAGCGGTGCAGCGTGGCCGCAGCCTCTGAATAGGCAGCGACCGCAGCCGGGCTGGTGCCCAGGGCCGATTCATTTGACGACAATTTGCCTTTGAAGCTGGTGTCTTTTGATTGACCCCCAACATAGGGCGTAATGTCCATGATTCCCGGGCGCGGCGTTAGTTTTGCCATCTATGCCTCCGCGTCTACGATGATCGGGTTAGCAAAACCGCCAACCGGCGTGACTTTTTTCACGGCTTCGAAATTTTTCAGCGCGTTCCAATTGTTGTCGTCTGCGGCGAGATAGCGCCCAATGCCGACCAGAAATTGCGTTCCAATTTGGTCAATGATGAATATTCCAGGTACGTTTAACTCCTCAGACGAACATTCCACGATTGCCAGGGAGACGTCGTCCCCGGTGTCTTCACGGTCCAGTGCCCCTACACTGACAGCGATGATGGTGTCGTCTTTGTGCCGAACAAAAGGCAGGCAGCCGATGATTTTCAGGGAAGCGTTGGCTTCCGACAAAAGGGCTGTCCACCAAGTGTTTCCCGGCGTTGCGGGCAGAACAGCGATGGTGTCGCGGTTGTTGCGCGCTTGTTCCAATGCGGCGTCGGGTGTGTCGCAGGTGATATAAGGCGTCAGGTCGCCATATTGCGCGCGGGCCTGCGCTGGGATGTCGTCGTCCCCAACAGAAAAGAGGGCGACCCGAAAATCACCCTCTACCCGCAGATTTGCATTGATCAGCTCTCGCCAGATTCGTGCCACAACGGGAAAGGCCAGGGGGCCCTGATGACGAGCAAACAGATCGCGCAAAATGGCCGCCTCGCGCCCTGGGCGCATGCGCGCTTTACCGGCAGCCGCCTGGTCTTTCGCGATTGCCATTTCTTCGGCCAGGGCGACCCGGCGCATCAACATGTCGTGTACGGCGACATCAATACCGTCAATCTCTTTGCGGATGCGCGCAATTTCGTTTTCATTCGTCATGCCGCCATTACTAGTGGTCGCGCCCTGCAAAATCAAAGAAAACATTGACACTCAAGGGGCTTGAAGCCTAGTCAGAGCGAATTTTTCGGGCGCAAATTGTTACGATCTGTTACGTTTTCCCTCAAATGGATGGAGTGATTGTGACCACACAGGGCGACACAAAAAATGGCAGCCAATCCGCCGCACAGGTAAGCCTGTTGCGCGACGTGCCGTTTCGCCTCGAGAACGGGGCTGCCCTTGATGAAGTCGAAATAGCCTGGCAGGACTATGGCACCTTGAATGCCGACAAATCCAATGTCGTGCTGTTGTGTCATGCGCTGACCATGGACCAATATGCGGCGGGTACGCATCCGGTGACCGGCAAAGCTGGGTGGTGGGCCAATATGGTTGGCCCGGGCAAGGTCATTGATACGGACCGGTTCTATGTGCTGTGCCTCAATGTGTTGGGGTCGTGCCTGGGGTCCACCGGCCCTCTGACGATCGACCCCAAGACGAATAAACCAATGGGCATCAATTTCCCGGTGATTACCATTGGCGACATGGTGCGGGTGCAGGCTGCCTTTCTCGATCAAATTGGTATTGACCAATTGTTCTGTGTGGTTGGCGGGTCTATGGGCGGCATGCAGGTGTTGGACTGGACTGCGCGTTTTCCCGAACGGGTCTATTCGGCCATCCCCATTGCCACGGCAGCCCGCCATTCTGCCCAAAATATTGCGTTTGACGAGGTTGGCAGGCAGGCGATTATGGCCGACCCTAATTGGCAGGGTGGGGCCTATTACGGCACGGGTAAACGCCCGGACGCGGGGCTGTCGGTTGCGCGCATGGCGGCCCACATCACCTATCTGTCCGAGGCCGGTCTGCACGACAAGTTTGGGCGGGAATTGCAGGACCGCGAGGCGGTGACCTATGGCTTTGACGCTGACTTTCAGGTGGAATCTTATCTGCGTTACCAGGGCAATACTTTTGTCGACCGGTTTGACGCCAATTCTTATCTCTATATCACCCGGGCAATGGACTATTTCGACATTGCTGCCGATCATGATGGTGTGTTGGCCAATGCATGGCGCCACACACAGACACGGTTTTGTGTCGTTTCGTTTACCTCTGATTGGTTGTTCCCGACGTCGCAAAGCCGAGACATCGTGCGGGCGCTGAATGCGGCGGCTGCCGATGTCAGCTTTGTCGAGATTGAAAGCGACAAGGGGCATGATTCCTTCTTGCTGGATGTGCCGGAATTCTTTGATATCCTGCGCGGGTTCCTGGATGCCTCGGCCCAAAGAAGGGGGATTTAGCCGTGTCTGTATCAGACAATGACAAATCCGTTGGCCTGGGTCGGGCAGGCGATATCCGCGTCGACCTGTTGGAAATCTCGAAAATGGTCGAACCAGGCAGCCGTGTCCTTGATATTGGCTGTGGCGATGGAGAATTGCTGGATATTCTGGTCAATGAACGCGGCGCCGATGCGCGCGGTCTGGAGTTGTCCCGCGAAGGTGTAAGCGCCAGTGTGGCCCGCGGCCTGTCTGTGGTGCAAGGCAACGCGGATACAGATCTGGTCGATTATCCGTCTGACGGGTTTGACTATGTGATCCTTAGCCAGACCCTTCAGGCCATGCGTGACACGCGCGAGTGTCTGCGTCAGATGCTGCGCATCGGCAAGCGTACGATCGTGTCGTTCCCAAATTTTGGGCATTGGCGGGTGCGATTGAAATTGCTGCTGGGCGGGCGCATGCCGGAAACCGAAACGCTGGACCTGCCCTGGTACAACACCCCGAACATTCATCTGTGTACCATTCGTGACTTTGTCAATTTGTGCGAAGATTTAGGCATTACCATCGAGCAATCCTATACATTTACGCATTATGGCAAATTGTCGAGCCGGTCCATGCCGCTTTGGTACACCAATCTGTTTGGAGACCAGGGACTGTTCGTGCTGTCCTACGATGATGATGGGCTGGACGAATGGATCGACGACAATCCCGCAGGCGCATAGGCCCTTCTTTTGACAGGTTGGGCGTCTGTCAAAGGCGCGCTAACCCGTTTGCGGGCCTCTACCATCCACACGCCGGGCATATTGCGCCAGATATTGCGCCCCCATGGGTCGATAATTCGCGACATGCCGACGCTGAGCGTGCTGGTGCCTGGCCAACTGTAGAACACGCCTGACAGCCGGGTGACCTCGAACAGACTATCGCGTAACAGGGCAGCCAACTGGCCGCGGCTGAAGGGCCTACCATGGCCGAAGGGTGTTTTGTCAGACAGCGCCCAAAAACTGCGGCGATTGGGCACTAACAGCATCACCCGTCCTTCTTCGCTGGTCACGCGCCACAATTCCCGCAGAAACTTCTTGGGGCTCTCCACGTGTTCCAGCGCGTGGCAAACGGCCAGTCTATCCAGGCTTTCATCGGGCAGGGGCAAGGCGGTCTCTTCGGCCAAAGCCGCCTTGTTGGGCCCGTCTTGGGGCCAGGCCGTCACCCCCATGGGGGCCGGCATGATACAGGCTTTGATATCTGTATTGGGCAACAGGCCCGACAACAGCGGCAGTGTATAGCCAAAGCCACCAACGCGCAGACCATCGAGTTCTGGCCACTCGCTCAGCAACTTATCGGCCATCACAGCCTGGCACTGTTCCCCCAGCGGGCTGTGATAAAATTCGTTAATCTGCGTAACATCTGGATACATCTGTGTTGCATCTCTTTTCAAACAGCCCGGTCTTCTCAAACGGCGCGGACCGCGCTATCTTAACGCCATGCTTGAAATACACCAGATACCGGTTCTATCCGATAATTACGTCTATCTCGCCCATGATGCGGCCAGTGGACAAACCGCCGTTGTTGACCCAGCCACCACGGACGAGGTTTTTGCGGCCCTGTCTGATAAGGGTTGGAATTTGACACATATTCTCAACACCCATCACCATATGGACCATGTGGGGGGCAATTTGGTTCTCAAAGAGGCCACGAATTGCACCATTGTGGGGCCGCGTGCCGACGCAGGGCGCATTCCCGGCATTGATATAGAGGTCGGTGACGGTGACACCTATACGTTGGGGTCCAGCACCGCCAAGGTGTTTGATGTGGCGGGCCATACCAGGGGGCATATTGCCTATTGGTTTGGCGACTCGGATGCGTTGTTCTGCGGCGATACGCTGTTTGCCCTGGGCTGTGGCCGCCTGTTTGAAGGCACGCCTGACCAGATGTGGGACTCATTATCCAAGTTCAAGAACCTGCCGGGCGAAACAAAGGTTTACTGCGCCCATGAATATACCCAGGCCAATGCAGCCTTTGCGATCACTGTCGAGCCCAACAATCAGGCCCTGATTGACCGCAAAGCCTGGATCGATGCAGCCCGCGCCGAAGGCAAAAGCACTGTGCCCTCGACCCTGGCAGAAGAATTTGCCACCAACCCCTTCATGCGGCCTGACAGCATTGACCTGCAGCGGACCCTGGGCCTGGAAGGGGCCGACCTAGTGACGGTGTTTGCCGAAACGCGTAAACGTAAAGATAATTTCTGACTATTTTTCCAGCTGAAAGTCCAACATCATGCCATTGCTAGACCGCGCTAAAATTGTGCAGGTTTGTTATGTCACTCATGACATCGAAGCCCTGTGCGTTAAACTCCACGATATCTATGGTATCGGGCCCTGGCTAACCGGGCGTGACCCGTTGCCGGCCGCAACGGTTGTTCATCGGGGCAAGCCCGCGACGGAGGACCTCGACTTTTCGCGTGCTTTTGGTCAGTCGGGCGATTTGAATATCGAGATTATCCAACCGCATTCCAAAGAACAGAACGCGTTCTGGGATTCGTTCCCACTGGGGACCCAGGGCGTGCATCACGTGGCAATTTTTGCCGATGATTACGCGGCCGAACGCCAAGCCTTCATCGATGCGGGCTATGAAATTGCAACCGAGTTTGCACTTTTGCCGGATTGTTCTGTCAGCTTTATCGATACACGCGAAGACTTGGGCCACATGATAGAGTTGTACGAAGACCATGCCTTATTGCGGATGGTCTATGAGCAGACCCGAGAAGCCGCTGAAAACTGGGACGGCAAGAACCTGATCCAGGGCGGGCTTGCCCCCATCGAGTAGGGCCCCAATCGAATGGCGCGCCAGTTAAGGCCGTTCGAAATCGTCGTAAAGGGTGCCCTTGGGCGCCCTTTTTTATGCGCCTATGACTTTTTTGATTTTGATCAATGCAACTAGGCAATTGCTGCTGCATTTTGAAGGCTGACCTCGGGGTGAAAGCCGCGATGTGATTCAGACCAGCAAGATAGGGAAGCAGAAAATGGTTGCAGTCGTCCGCGTTAAAGAAAGCGTCCAGACACCGGTGGAGCGGTCCCCGGATATAGAGATGGGTGATGAAATGATCCCCAAGGAACGCTATACATCACCAGAATTTATGCAGAAAGAATGGGACTCCATGTGGTCCAAGGCCTGGCTGGTCGGCTGCAGTGAGCAAGAAATCCCAGAGGCAGGTGACTACATCGCCACCGAGATTGGCAAGGAAAGCTTGTTGATTGTACGGGGCGATGATGGCGTTGCCCGCGTCATGTACAATAACTGCAACCACCGTGGTAACCGCGTAAAGTTCGACAAAGCCGGTAACGCCAAGTCATTGGTCTGTGCCTATCATCTGTGGACCTACGACCTTGAGGGCACATTGATCCACGTGCCGGACGAGGATGATTTTCACCAGGGTTGCCCGCAAGAAAAACTTAGCCTGCGCCAAATTCAGACAGAAACCTGGGGTGGTTTTGTGTGGTTCAACCTGAACCCTGACTGCGAGCCTTTGTCAGAATTCCTCGGCATGGTGCCCGAACATCTCGACGCCTACCGTTTCCAGGACATGGCCATGGTCATGAACCTGACGGTCGAGTGGAACTGTAACTGGAAGGCTTCGGTCGATGCCTTTAACGAGGTCTATCACGTGCAGGGTATCCATCCCGAACTGGCCTTCAGCATCGATGATGTTGACGTGCAAATCGACCTGTATGAACGTCACAATCGTTATCTGGTGCCGTTCCAGACCTATAGCCCACGCCTGGGGTATGAGCTGGACGTAGTGCCCGAGGCTATTGCCATGCCGATGCAGGCCGTGGGCATGAACCCGGACGATTATAAGGGGCGTGTTTCTGACGTGCGCCAGGCCATGCAGCAGCATAAACGCAACAATCTGGGCAATGTGCCGCGCGACTATTCGATGTTCAACGATGACCAGTTGACGGACGATTATCATTATTATCTGTTCCCCAATATCACCATGAACATCCATGCAGATTCAATGATGCTGTTCCGCCAGCGCCCGCATGAAACCGATCCGAACAAGATGTATTTCGATGTGCAGATGTTCGCACAAATGCCTGATGGTGCCGAAAAGCCAGAACCGCCCGAGAACGAGCAGTTCAAACACGGTGAACGGTCGCTTGGCCTCGTGTTGGACCAGGATGCAGTGAACCTGCCGCATCTACAGAAGGGCATGCACTCAGCGGCGTTCCAGGGTATCTGGATTTCGCATCAGGAACGGCGGATCCGTCATATGCATCTCACACTGATGAACTACATCAATGGAAATTACGCCAACGACGCTTAGGCGTGTTGGGGGCGTATTCAGTTAGCCAAGGCGCGCCAAGACGCCGATCGTGCTAATAAAAAGGGCAGCCAATTGGCTGCCCTTTTTTTATCTATATGCTGGTGATTTATCCAGTGATGTATTGGGCACCATTGATGGTCAAGGTTGTGCCAGTGATGAAACCGGATTCATCTTTGGCCAGGAACACAGCGCCGTTGGCGATGTCTTCAGGCGCGGCCAGGCGACCCTTGGGGATGCCTGCAATGATCCCTTCCAGCACGTTCTCAGGCACGGCAGCCACCATGTCGGTATCGACATAACCAGGGGCAATCACGTTGACAGTGATGTCCTTGCGGGCTGTTTCCAGCGCCAGCGCCTTGGTAAAGCCAATGATGCCGGCTTTGGCGGCGGAATAATTTGTCTGACCCATCTGGCCCTTTTGGCCGTTAATGGAGGTCATGTTGATGATGCGACCAAAATTGCGTTCGCGCATGCCTTCGATGAGCGGGCGGCACATGTTGAACAGCGAGTTCAGGTCAACATTGATGACTTCGTCCCACTGTTCGCGAGACATTTTGTGCAACATGGTGTCGCGCGTAATACCAGCGTTGTTGACGAGGACGTCAACCGGGCCAAGGTCGGCCTCGACGGTAGCAATGCCAGCGACGCAGGCGTCATAGTCGCCAACATCCCACTTGAAAACGGCAATGCCGGTCTTTGCATTGAAGGCGTTGGCGGCTTCATCATTGCCGGCATAAGTGGCGGCAACTGCATAGCCGGCGTCTTTAAGAGCGATGGAAACAGCTGCGCCAATACCGCGGGTACCACCAGTGACAAGTGCAACTCGTGACATATTCAGTGTTCCTTTAAAGTTGGTTGTTGTTGGTTTGATTGATCGCGTTCAACGCAAAGGGCGACCAGTCGTGCTCAACGCAAAGCGCGATCAGTCGCGCTCAACACAAAGGGCGATACCCATGCCACCACCGATGCACAGTGTGGCCAGGCCCTTTTTTGCGTCCCGCTTTTCCATTTCGTGCAGCAGCGTCACAAGAACGCGGCCGCCGGATGCGCCGATGGGGTGACCAATGGCAATAGCGCCGCCATTAACGTTCACCTTGTCGGTGTCCCAGCCCATGTCTTTGTTGACGGCACATGCTTGTGCGGCAAAGGCTTCATTGGCCTCTATCAAATCCAGATCGTCGACGGTCCAACCAGCCTTTTCCAGGGCCTTGCGAGAGGCAGGGATGGGGCCGGTGCCCATGATCGCAGGATCGACGCCAGACTGGGCCCAGGAAACAACCCGCGCCAGTGGCTTGAGCCCGCGCTTTTCGACTTCCTCGCCCGAGGCCAGCAGAATGGCGGCAGCACCGTCATTGATGCCGCTGGCATTGCCAGCTGTCACCGAGCCATCTTTGGCAAAGGCTGGGCGCATGCCAGAGAGTGCATCGATATCCACACCGTGGCGGATATATTCGTCTTCGTCAAAGACGGTCTCGCCTTTGCGGGTCTTGATGATCACTGGCGTGATTTCGTCTTTGAACTTGCCAGCCTTCTGGGCTTTTGACGCTTTGTTCTGCGACGCAACGGCGAATTCGTCCTGCTGTTCGCGGGTGATCTGCCATTGGTTCGCAACATTTTCAGCCGTGTTGCCCATGTGATAGCCATTGAAGGCGTCCCAAAGGCCGTCCTTGATCATGGTGTCGACCATGTTCAGGTCACCCATCTTGGTGCCATTGCGCAGATGCGCAACATGGGGGGCCTGGCTCATGCTTTCCTGACCACCAGCCATAACGATGTCTGCATCGCCATTTTTGATAGACTGGGTTGCCAGAGCAACGGAACGAAGGCCCGAACCGCACATCTGGTTAACGATCCAGGCGGGAACTTCGGCGGGCATGCCAGCTGCGATCGACGCCTGACGCGCTGGGTTCTGGCCCGCACCGGCGGTCAACACCTGGCCAAAGATCACTTCGCCGACATCGGCGCCATCGATGCCAGCACGTTCCAGCGCGGCGGTCATGACGGTTTGCCCAAGATAATCGGCGGAGACGCTGGAAAGGCTTCCATTGAACGAGCCAACAGCGGTACGCGTAGCGCTGACGATATATACTTCTGACATGCCTAAACTCCCATTTTCGGCGATTACAGTGTCAAATCTCTGGCGGGGAATCGAATCCCGCATCGAGTCAATTGCGGCGTCACAGTACGTGGCGCGGCCATAGAATCAAGTGGATTCTCGCAAGGCTTCAAGGTGCGAAAACTCGCAGAAAATCTAGCATTACCGACTGGTAACCAATTCGGATTGTGTCGATCTGTTTTGCAGCACAGAAAACGTCGATGGGCCCGTTAAAAAAATATCAGTAAAGGCTTGAATTATTTAAGTATTCGATGCCTGGGAGAATCAATCGCTAAGTAACAACAGGCCCGAAGCCCTTGAGAACTGCGGCTTTGATGACGGAAAGACCGCACAATTAGTCAGAATTCCGCTATTGCATTTGTTGTATTTGCGCCACGAGGATTTGCCAACTATTTACAAAAATAGCGCATTTAGTTGCATTTAGTGAAAACTCCCACTACATGGGTGGCGTTGCAACGTTATTTGCAACGTTATTGGCAATGGCCCTGACCAAAAAACCGAAAAGCCGGATATGATTCCGGCTTGATGTTTGTCAGGGGTCCACAGCGGTTTGAAACGGAGACGAATATTGCAGACGTCAGGTTTTCCGCGCCTTTCATTGTCCCTCACTCTTGTTCTGGCACTGCTGGTCATTTCCAGCTCGGGCCTGACCAAAAAGGCAGAGACAACGAATTGGGCGATGGCACGCGTAAGCGGCCTGGAAACATCGATCGGCAAAGCAATGCCTACCAACCTTGAGGAGCTTCTCGAGTTTGCAGGCGTGCCCGATGATGTGGATGCGGAAAACTATTGCCTGGCGCAAGCAATCTACTTTGAAGCCCGTGGCGAAACTGTTGATGGGCAGTTTGCTGTTGGCCGTGTTGTCCTGAACCGCGTTAAAGACAACCGGTACCCAGACACTATTTGCGGCGTTGTTTTCCAGAACCAAAAATGGGTCGACCGCTGCCAATTTTCGTTCGCTTGCGACCAAACCTCAGACAATCCTAAAGAATCTGGCAGCTGGCCCAAAGAATCTGGCAGTTGGATGGTGGCACGGCGTATTGCCAATCTGGTGCGCTCTAGTTGGTTGCCCGATGATCTGGGTGCTGCCACGCATTACCATGCCGACTATGTCCGGCCGGCCTGGGCAGACCGCATGGACCGCACAGCCAGTGTTGGTCGTCATATCTTCTATCGTGAAGACCCCAGCGTTCGTCGCCAGCGCCTGAACTAATAACGCCTGAACTAATCAAGAGTCTTTATTCAGATCCTCAATAACGCCGACATTTTCACTATTAGTGATGATGTGGACATCGCGTTGTGGGAACGGGATGGTGATGCCCTCTGTATTAAAGCGATCCCACACACCCAATCGGACGGCGCTGGATACATTGACAATACCGTTCTGAGGATCGCGGATCCAAAACCGTAAATCGAGATTCAATGAATTGTCACCAAATTCGACCAGGTGGCAGACCGGCATCGGGGTCTCCAAAACGCGATCCGTAGCCTGAGCAACTTCAATCATGATTTCGCGCGCTTTATAGACATTGCTGCCGTAAGAAATACCGATCCCCACATGCAACCTGATCAGTTGGTGGGTATGAGACCAATTGATCACCGGCCGGGTGATCATGTCTTCATTCGGGATCAGGAATTCAGTCCCGTCACGGGTGATGATCGATGTATAGCGGGCGGCCAGGCGATTGACCGACCCATAGGTGCCCTCAATTTCAATAACATCCCCCGGCTTTATGGATCGATCGATCAGCAGGATAAACCCGCTGAACAAGTTGGATATAACCTTTTGTAAGCCAAAGCCGATACCAAGACCGATGGCACCACCGACCACGGCGAAGATCGTCAGGTCAAGACCTGCAGCGCCAAGGCCGCCAAGGCCGGCAACGACAATCAAGACAATTCGACTTACCTTAGTGATCAGGACACGGGCAGAACTGGTAAGACCACTGACTTTGGTGACCTGGCGCTCGATAACGCCTGTCAGGATGACCGCAATCCAAATGAACATGACAAGGACGGCGACACCACGAATGAAGCCCAATGCGGTCAGTTCCGTGTCGCCGCCCAAGCCGATCGAAGCGGCGTTGAGAAAAATTTGTGTGTCCTCGAGAACGCCTAAAATGCTAAGGGCGGTCAGAAGCCATATGACGCTGGCCAATGTCCGCGCCATGAAGCGGTTCTTGATGGGGGTCACCAACAAGTTGATGGCAAGCCAAGCTGCAGCCAGACTGAACGAAAGGCGCAGCACTGCCGTTTCAAGACTGACAAGCGAGAACAACACGAAGAGCCCGCCCTGCAGAACAAGCCATATGGCCGGCAACGCCATCGAAGCCAGCCATTCCTGCGCACTGCTTAGAAACCCGGCGCCGCCTTTTTTCTTGGCAAGCGCACTGCGGACGCGAACAGCCAGGAGCTCAGACGCAAAATAAACCCCAATGATGGCTGCAATCTGAAGCAGGTTCGGCAGGTTGAAGACGTATATGTCAATCCACTGAACGATGGCCCAGAACCATTCTTTAAGGGCGTCAATGTCGACAAAGGGATCCATACAGCTTCCTATTCAGTTAACTAGCGACGGGTCTCAAAAAAGCGTTTCAAAAGCATAGCGGCCTTCGTTTCCCCGATGCCACCATAAACCTGCGGCGCATGGTGGCACGTTGGTTGGTTATACAGGGTCGGGCCATTATCGACGCCACCCCCCTTTGGGTCTGCCGCGCCATAATAAAGACGCCGGATGCGCGCAAAGGATATGGCCTGTGCACACATGGGGCAGGGCTCTAACGTGACATACAGATCGCAGTCGACCAGGCGCTCGTTACCCAATCGGGACGTGGCAGTTCGGATGGCCAGCATCTCTGCATGGGCCGTCGGGTCGTGCAGTTCCATGACGCGGTTGCCTGCCTGCGATAATATTTCGCCGTTCGCATCAACGATGACTGCGCCGACGGGCACTTCTTGTCGGTCTGCGGCTGCCTTGGCTTCTTCCAGCGCCATCATCATAGGGTCGATTGTCATTGGGGCAGGGTTCCTCGGGCCAGTGTTCATAGGGCCAGTGTTCATAGAACAAGAGTTCAATGTTGTGGTGTCCCCGTCAAGGCATGATAGGGTGCCGCCATGACAGACAATGCTCAACAGGATGAACAAAAAGGCGAGCCAAAAGGCGAACGGATTGCCAAGGTGATGGCCCGCGCTGGTCTGGCGTCACGCCGAGGCGCTGAACGCATGATTGCCGATGGCCGCGTCAAAGTTGACGGCGTCCAGCTGGATACGCCCGCGTTTCTGGTGACGCCAGACAATGTCATCGTCGTCGATGGCACCACTATCGGTGCCCCGGACCGTACCCGGATGTGGCTGTATAACAAGCCGGTAGGGCTGATTGTTTCCCATGGTGACCCCGAGGGCCGGCCCACCGTCTTTGACGCAATGCCGCGGGATATGCCCCGGGTGATTTCAGTCGGGCGGCTTGATCTGTCGTCTGAAGGGCTGTTGTTGCTGACAAATAATGGGGCGCTTGCCCAGTTTCTGGAACATCCGTCAACTGGGTGGACGCGGCATTATCGGGTGCGGGGATATGGTGTCCCCAGTGAACGCAAGTTGGAACAGATCCGCAAAGGCGCCACGGTTGATGGTATTCGCTATGCCCCTGCAGTGATCGAAGATGAACAAGGTGGGCGTACCAACCGCTGGTATACGATTGCCATCAAAGAGGGCAAAAATCGCGAAATCCGTCGATTGATGAACTTTGCAGATGTCCAGGTAAGTCGGCTTTTGCGGACATCCTTTGGGCCCTTCCAATTGGGCAGTCTACAAGAGGGCGAATTGAAGGAAATCCCTAAAAAAGTGTTGATGGAACAACTGGGCACCAACGCCGAGAAGTTCGACTTTTAGCCCCATGCGGATTGTGGGCGGAACATATCGTGGCAAGCGACTGGCGAGCCCAGTCGACAATGCAATCAGGCCGACCAGCGATCGTGTGCGCGAGGCGATCTTTAACGTCTTGTCCCACAATGTGCCGCCACTTCCTTTCGGGGCTGCCGTCCTGGATTTGTTTTGCGGCACCGGTGCCTTTGGGCTGGAAGCCATTTCGCGGGGTGCACGCACGGTCACTTTTGTGGACGAGGCACCCTCTTCCCTCAGGCTAGCGCGCGACAATGCAACGTCACTGGGGGTGCAAAGCAATTGTACTTTCGTCAAGGCTGATGCCGCGCGTCTCAGAAATGCACCAAGTCCGGCCGATCTGGTATTTGCTGATCCCCCTTATGGCAAGAGCCTTATTAGGCCGGCGTTGATAGGGGCTATTGCAACCGGATGGATCGGCGAAACTACAGTTATTATTGTTGAAACCCCTACGGGTGAAGATATTGAATTACCAGAGGAATTTTTGATAGATCGCCAATGGATATACGGCCAAACCAAGATTACGCGGATTTCGCTTGCTTCCTAGCCAGAGGTGAGGCTATACACTATCAATAAGTGTAAAAAATACCGTTAAGCAACTATTACGAGTGTATTCAGCTGCTTGAAGGACAGGGTCGGGCCAAAAAATGAATAAAAAACAGACACAATCCGTCACGGCTATCCATGATCTACTGAAAATACTGCTCAAAGATGCCAAGGCAGCCGATGCCGAAGAGCTGGTATTTTACATTGGGGCATCGATGCAGGCAGCTCAGGACCATTTAGTGGCGGAAAAGGGCGCACAGCGCCTGCGTCGCGGCTCAGCGTCGTCCAAATAGCTTTTCGATATCAGCCAGTTTCAATTCCACAAAGGTAGGGCGACCGTGGTTACATTGGCCGGAATGGGGGGTTTCTTCCATTTCCCGCATCAGCGCATTCATTTCGGGGATGGTCAGCCGGCGACCAGCGCGAACGCTGCCATGGCACGCCATTGTTGAACAAACGTCTTCAAGCCGTTCTTTCAGGCTAAGGGCCTCGTCAAACTCGGCAATATCGTCGGCCAGATCAATCACCAGGCCCTTGATGTCGCATTCCCCCAGCATGGCCGGGACCCCACGCACGACAACCGCACCTTCGCCAAAACTTTCCAGCATCAAACCCAATTCCGACAATTCATCGGCGCGCCGGACCAAACGATCGACCAGAAACTGTTCCATTTCCACGACTTCGGGCAGCAACAAAACTTGCGAGGGGACGCCCCGAGCGTCGATGGCTTTCTTCATGCGTTCATAGACCAGGCGTTCGTGGGCGGCATGTTGGTCAACGATGACGATCCCATCGGCGGATTGCGCGATTATGTAGGTTTCGTGCAATTGTCCGCGCGCTGCACCCATGGGATATTGCTGCATATCCTGCTCAAGCTCGGCAGATAACGGCTCGTCGATGCGTGCGCCTGGCGGGGCGTTATAGCCCAGGAACGGCGTCTCCATGCCCGAGCCATCTTTGGGCCGGGGGCTGCTGCGCTGAATGCCTTGATAGACAGGCCCTGGCTGGGTGCGCGCGGTGGCGGCACCCAATGCTGCCTGGGCCATTGTGGTGGATGATCGATGGCCCGCATCGGCCAGGGCATGTTTCAGGGCACTGACGATCAGACCGCGTACCAGGCCCGCGTCACGAAATCGGACTTCGGCCTTGGCAGGGTGCACATTGACGTCGACTTCCTCGGGCGCACACTCCAGAAACAGCGCCACAATGGCGTGGCGATCACGGGCCAGGAAATCTGCATAGGCGCCGCGTACTGCACCACCCAACATTTTGTCCCGGACCGACCGGCCATTGACGAACAGGAACTGATGCTGGGCATTGCCCCGGTTGAAGGTGGGGATGCCGGCATAGCCTGTTAGACGAAAGCCCTCACGCTCGGCAGTGATCGCGATGGCGTTCTCTTGAAAAGCGGCCCCCAGAATTGACGATAGTCGGTCCAGTCGGGCTGCAAACAGATCGCCACTCGTGGGGCTGGCCCGAAACACAACACGATCGCCGTCTGACAGGCTAAAGGCGATCGCCGGATGGGCCATGGCCAGCCGTTTGATTGTATCGTTGGCGTGCGACAATTCGGTGCGCGCCGTTTTCAGGAACTTCAGTCGGGCCGGGGTGGCATAAAACAGTTCATGCACCTCAACCCTTGTCCCTTCCCCCAGGGCCTCGGGGACAGGGCCAGACTTGCGGCCAGCATCAACAGTGATGCCCCAAGCGCTATCCGCGCCCCTTTTTCGTGACACAATGTGGAGGCGGCTGACCGAGCCAATCGATGGCAGAGCCTCACCGCGGAAACCCAGATAATTGATCTGCAACAGATCATCATCTGGCAATTTAGACGTCGCATGGCGTTCAATGCACAGGGTCAGGTCGTCAGCCGACATCCCGGCACCGTTGTCCGTCACACTGATCAGACCACGACCGCCATCGGTCATGACGACTTCGATTCGGGTGGCCTCGGCATCAATGGCGTTTTCAACCAATTCCCGCACCACGCTGGCGGGCCGCTCGACAACCTCGCCGGCGGCGATGCGGTTGACGGTTCGCTCGGGTAACAGGCGTATGGTCATGTGCCCTGCAAATATTTAATCGCGAGTTTCTTGCCCTCTTCAACAGCGGGCTGGTCGAATGGGTTCACCCCCAAAACATTACCCAGGATAATCGTTTCCAACATGAAATGCATCATCAACGCACCCATGGTCATCTCGTCCACGGCGTCGACCTCGAACACCCGGGCAGGGCGACGCTGATTACGCAGCGTAGTGATCAGGGCATAGGTTTCAGCCGCCACCAATTCGCCCATCGTTTTGCCAGCGAGATAGGGGAACTCTTCAGCAACCAAATCGCCAAAAATCTGGGGCCCATCATGGGGATGCTTGTGTGACAGGATGGTAAAGACCTTGTCATTGGGGCCCGCCAAAAACAGTTGCAACGAGCTGTGCTGGTCTCGGGGCCCACGGGCACTAATGGGTGTCAGTCCCTTGCCATCCTTACCCAGACTTTCTGCAGACAATTGCACATACCACGGGCCCAGGCGCGCCAATCGGTCGGCATAAGGCATGAACACGCTGGTGCGTCGGCCATTGGCCTCTGCCATGCTTGACAAAATGGCCGCGCCACGGGCGGGTTCGCAATCGTCATTATCCAGCAGGTCCAGCATCACACTTTGCGCACCGGTGCGCAGGGCCCTGGCGTCCAGCCCCATCAGCATGGCTGGCAACATGCCCACGGATGACAAGACCGAGTATCGCCCGCCCAAATCAGGATCGTGGTCCAGGATGGGGATGTTCAAATCGCTGGCGAGGTCACGCATAGGGTTTTTCCCCGGCGCGGTGATGAAGATGAACCGTTGGGCAATCAGGTTCTGGAGGCCTGCTGTCTTAAAAGCGCTAACAAAAGCAAACACTTGCATTGCTGTTTCTGCAGTGCGGCCTGATTTTGAAATTGCGATGATAGAAGTTGTCTCCAGGTCCAACCCTTTCAGACGCTGGGCGAAGGTATGGCCATCGAGGTTTTCCATAAACACAATATGGGGTTCAGACCTTTCGTCCATCGCGGCAAGGCCTTGTAGCGTTTGCCCACCCAGACTGGACCCGCCCATTCCCAATATCAGGATGGTTTTACTTTGGTCTTTTATGACATCGGCAATGGATTGCAGACTGTCGAGGTCGCCGCGTTCTTCTGGCAGCATCAATAGCGGCCATTTGCGGGCATGATAGGCGTCCCGGATCCATTTCACCCCACCCCGTGTATTGGTCAGGGCAACATCAAAACCCGGTTTGGAAAGGCCCTCTATGCCTATTTCGCTTTCAAAACACCCGTCCAGGCTTTGGCGATAAAATTTCACGAACCAGATCCATTTGACTGGGGTTGCGACGCGTCGGGTGTAATTGACATGTCCTCAGGCAGCCCCTCTGGCTTGCCGACAATAACCCAGAACAGATTATCCGTCTGCAAAAGGCGCTTGGCAACGCGATTAACCTGCTCGATGCTGACAGCTTCAATATAGTCGTTGCGTCGGTCAATATAGTTCATGCCCAGACCATAGCGTTGAATACCGACCAATTGCCCAGCGGCGCTCTTGGATGTGCCAAATCGCAGGGCGTAAGACCCGGTCAAATAGGTCTTGGCGTCAACCAGCTCTTGGGGTGAAATGCCAAAATCGGCCATGCGCTGAATTTCGTCGCGTATCACCTGCACTGATTCGCCAACGCGTGCATTTTGGGTGGCGACCGTACCAATGAACAGACCCGCATGATCGCGGGGGACCAATTGTGTGGATACACCATAGGCCAGGCCGCGCTTGCGTCGGACCTCTTCGGTCAGGCGCGAGGCAAAGCCACCACTGCCCAACACATAGTTCATCACTATGGCAGTGTACCAGTCTGGGTCATTGCGGCGTAATCCGTTGCTGCCAAAGATGACAGTACTTTGCGGTACGTCCTGGTCGATGATGTCGACGTCATAGTCGCGTGCCGGTACAACATTGGCAATGGGGTCGACATCTGCTTCTTCTGACAGGTCTGCAAAGGCCAAATCCAAAAACTCGCCAAGTGTTTGCGCATCTATATCGCCAACGACGCCGATGATGACGTTGTCGAGCGCAAAGTGTCTTTGCGTGAAGGTGTGTAAATCATCGGCAGTAATAGCGATGATGCTGGCTTCATCACCCTTGCTGCGACGGCCATAGGGATGGTCTTCAAAACTGCTGGCCATCCACGCCTTGACCGCAACTGATCGCGGCCGCTGGGATTCTCGTCGCTGGATCGCCAGCACCTGTTGTTTCACACGATCAACGGCGTCCTGGTCAAAACTGGGGTCGGCCAGTGCCATACCCAATAACTGAAAAGCGTCTTCCGCATTGTCGGTGAGTGTTTGCAACGACCCGGACATTTGGTCGGCATCAGCGTCAAAAGACATGCGGATGGCCAGCTCATCAAGGCGTTTCTGGAAGGCCCGTGCATTCAGATCACCGGCGCCTTCATTCAACAGTCCTGATGCGAGATAGGCCAGGCCCTCTTTGCCCTGGGGGTCGGATGACGATCCTCCGGTGAATTCATATTCAACGGAAATCAGGGGGATCGAGTGCTCTTCGATCAGCCAGGCTATAACACCGCCAGGGCTGACGACTTCCTGAACTTCGGCCGCTGTTGCCGGTTTCAAGAAGCACAAGAAGGCGATGCTGGCGACCAGACATATGTGCTTCATTCGCCGGCTCCGCTATCTAACATTTCAGCCCCAGATTCAGGTGCAGGTTCGGGCCCTGGTTCGGGAATGTCGGCCTCTGGCAGCAATATGCCCGTCAGGGACTGGGCCTCGACAAAGATGTGTTTGGCAGCTGCCATGATGTCTTCATTGGTGACGGCCTCTATATTGGCCGGCCATGCTTCCAATTCTGCAATAGTGCGACCGTTGACAAGGGTCGATCCAAAGACATTGGCAAGGCCATGGCCGCTGTCCTGGGCATAGATGACCTGGGCCGTCAGCGAGCGCTTGGCGCGGGACAATTCACCCGGGCGAACGCCATTTTTAACGACTTCGGCCAACACTTCCGCAACGGCAGGGGCCAGAGGGTCGATGTCTTCTCCATGGGGTGCAGCGCTGATCCTAAAACTTGCAGGGCCCAATCGTAAGGGGGAATACGAGGCGCCGATGTAGACGGCAACTTCATCTTCAACCACCAATTTTTCGTACAGTCTACTGACATTGCCGCCACCGATAATTTCGGCGAGAACCTGCAACGCGTATATGTAGGACGCATCACCCACGCCGTAAGACGGTGCCATATAGGAAAGCGACCAACTGGGCTGATTAACCCTGGCGTCCCGCAGCAACAGTGTTTGTGCCTTGGTGTGCGTTGGCTCGGGCGTGTGCGATCGGTTGGCGATTTGGCGGCGGGGTAACGGGCCATAGAATTTGTCGGCCAAGGCTTTGACATCAGCCGGGATCACGTCCCCGACAACCACAACGATGGCATTGTTGGGGCCGTAAAAAGCATCGTAAAACCCCAGGGCGTCTTCACGCGTCAGGGTGGCCAGATCCTCGGGCCATCCAATAATCGGCACTTGATAGGGATGTGCCTCGTATTGCAAAGCCCGCAGTTTTTCGCCAAACTGGGCGTTAGGCGAACTTTCCACCCGCATGCGACGCTCTTCAATGACGACTTCGCGCTCTGCGGCAACTTCGTTTTCATCGATGACCAGACCCGTCATCCGATCGGCTTCCATTTCCATGACCAAAGCCAGGCGGTCTGCAGCGACATTCTGGTAATAGGCGGTATAGTCGAATGACGTGAAGGCGTTGTCCTGGCCACCATGTCGGGCAATGGTCTTGGAAAACTCGCCAGCGGCCATTGTGGCTGTCCCCTTGAACATCAGATGTTCAAGAAAATGGGCCAGGCCAGACTTGCCCGCATATTCATCAATAGAGCCAACACGGTACCAAACCATGTGAGTCACGATGGGCGCGCGATGGTTTTCGACCACAACCAAATGCAGGCCATTATCGAGAAAATATTCGTGGGCGTTAAACGTACTGCTTTGTGCCGTCGCGTTGCCAGGGGCAAGCCAAAAAAAGGTCAGACAGGAAAGAACGAAAGTAAGCGCGCGCCGCAGCGTCAAAACCTTGCCCCGCTAGTCGTTAGGGTCTAGTGGAACGCCGGGGCGGCTCTCGATAGAGCTGTTTGAGCCACCGAGGGGTTCACCCGACATGATGTCCTGGGTGTAGGACCCCTTGCCAACGACAGTTTCTGCTGGGGACATATTAGACCGCGCGTCAGCACTCGAGGCGTTGCCGCCTGCGGCTTCAACCAACAGATCCTCAGCAGCGGATGGGTTGGATGACCCGGTCTCGATGTCGGGGAACAGGGCGCGCATAGCCAGCTCGCTGGTATCGACTTCCCGCGGCAACGGATCGGATATGCCCGGGGGATGCAAATTGTAATCAGGGGGGATGATCAACGGCGTTTTTGCCACGACAAGGAATTCGTCGGGCGGATATTTGTTGGATCCAAGTGTGTCACCAATGGCGGAACACCCGCCAAGGCCGAAACTGCCGAGCAGCAGTGCCGTTGTTACCTGAACCAATTTTCTACGAGTCATCATCGATCTTCCGAACCTGATTGCATGACCAAAGCCATGGTTGTTTACGCGTCACTTTTAGACGCATTAAAGAACGCATCATAGAGCAAAATTGCCACGCCGATACTAATGGCCGCGTCGGCAACGTTGAACGCCCAAAAGTGCCATCCGGCAACATGAAAATCAAAAAAATCTGCGACAGCGCCGCGACCAATCCGATCTGCCAAATTACCCAATGCCCCGCTGATCACAAAGGCCAGTCCAAATATTTCGAGCACTTGTTTGGATTGAAACATCCAGATAGCCATGCCTAATGCCACCAGGCCGGGTAGAAGAACTAAGAGCCAATGGGCCGAATTTCCATCCCCGGCGAACATGCCGAAGCTAACGCCCGTGTTCCAGACCATCACGAGGTTGAAAAACGATGTCACTTCGATGGGGCGAAAGGCGTTTTGCGCCAGCAGGTTGATCACCCAATCCTTGGTGACCATATCCAAGGCGACCAAGCAGACAATTGTCGCCAGCGCCACCAGGTGCGGTCTGGAAAGCCACTGGCGATCAGTTGCCATGATCAGCTGATAGCCTCGACGCAGCGATGGCATAAATCGTCATGGCTTTGCGCGGTGCCAACTTCGGGCAGGATCTGCCAGCAACGACCACATTTACGACCATCGGCCAGGGCACTTACCACGGCAATACCCGCAACATCATCCAAGCGGAAAGCATCATCGGGCGCCGTGCCCTCGACCAGGGTGGCATCAGACGTGATGGTCATTTCGGCCAGATCGATGCCATTGAGAGCGGCAACATAGTCTGCATTGTCGACAAAGACGGTTGGCGCGGCCTGCAGGCTGGACCCGATACGCTTTTCACGCCGCTCGATCTCCAGGGCCCCTGTGACAACGCGTCGCAACGTCAAAATTTTCTGCCATTTGTCGCCCAAGGCGTCGTTTTGCCAGTCGTCAGGGACGGGGAAATAGGTTTGCAAATGCACGGAACTGTCTTTGCCATTGCGTTGCCACCAGGCTTCTTCTGCCGTGAAGCACAGAATGGGCGCCAGCCACGTCACCAGATGATTGAACGCTTCGTCCAAGACGGTGCGCGCCGCGCGCCGTCGAAGGGTGCCGGGCGCATCGCAATAGAGGGCGTCTTTGCGAATGTCGAAAAACAAAGCCGACAGATCGACAGTGCAGAACTGGAACAGTGCATGGTACATGCGGTCAAAGTCAAAATCGTCGACGGACGCACGCACGATTTTGTCGACTTCATGCATCCGGTGCAGGACATAGCGTTCCAGCTCGGGCATGTCGGCCACGTCCACGCGTTCTAATTCGTCAAAATTCGTCAGATTGCCGATCATAAAGCGCAAGGTGTTGCGGATTTTGCGATAGCCGTCAGCCATGCCCTTCAGCACTTCGTCGCTTATACGAACATCATTGGTATAGTCGGTGGCTGCGACCCAAAGGCGCAAAATGTCTGCGCCATATTGGTCGATGATCTTCTGCGGATTGACAGTATTGCCCATTGATTTGGACATTTTGCGACCGTTTTTATCCAGCGCCATGCCGTGGGTTAGCACTGCATCATAGGGTGCGCGGCCGCGGGTGCCGACCGATTCCATCAGACTGGACTGGAACCAGCCACGATGCTGGTCAGACCCTTCCATATAGAGGGCCGCAGGCGGGTCCATATTGTCCCGGTCTTCCATGACGAAGGCATGGCTGGAACCAGAATCGAACCACACATCCAAAATGTCATCGACTTTGTCGTAGTCGTCTGCGTCATGGTCGTTGCCTAGGAAATAAGCGCTGTCTTCTGCGAACCAGATGTCAGACCCGTGTTCTTCAAAGGCGCGAGCGATACGCGTGTTGACGGCTTCATCCCGCAACGGTTCGCCGCTTTCCTTGTTGACAAACACGGTGATCGGTACGCCCCAGGCGCGTTGACGAGAGACAATCCAATCAGGCTTGCTGTCGATCATGGAACGCATACGGTTGTACCCGGAATCTGGCACCCAGCGAACGCGGTCAATTTCCGCCAGCGCCTTCTCACGCAGATTATTTACTTCCATCGAAATGAACCATTGCGGTGTGTTGCGATAGATCAATGGTGCTTTGGACCGCCATGAATGGGGATATGAATGGGTCAGCTTGCCTTTGGCCAACAGGGCGCCAACATCGACAAGCGCTTCACATACAGGATCATCGGCGCGGAACACATGCTGCGCCGCAAACAGGGGCACATGGTCATAAAAAAGCCCGTCCGGTCCGACAGTCTCGGGGATCTTCCGGTGCCCATGAGCCAGCCAGACTTCATAATCTTCCTGACCATGCCCTGGCGCGGTGTGGACAAAGCCTGTGCCGGCCTCGGTCGTGACGTGATCGCCGCCTAATAGGGGAATGTCAAAGTCATAGCCTTTGCCGTGCCACGGGTGATGGCAGACAGTGTTGGCCAGGGCATCACCCTTGAAGCTACCGACGCGGTCAAATTCGGTGATCCCAGTCCGCGCCGTAACCTCGGTCAACAAGGCTTCGCCAAGGGCCAGTGTTTCGCCGACCTTTGCCAGGCTGCCATCGCCCACAGCTGTTACCTTGATGACCAGATAATCCATTGCTGGACCGTAAGAGATCGCGCGGTTGCCGGGCAGGGTCCATGGGGTCGTGGTCCAGATTACGATGGAGGCGCCTTCCAGATCGGCAATATCTGTTGTTGCCACGGGGAAACGCACATCGACCTGGGTAGAGGTATGGTCTTCGTATTCTACTTCGGCCTCGGCCAGGGCGGTCTTTTCGACCACAGACCACATCACTGGTTTGGTGCCCCGGTACAGACCGCCATTCATCAGGAACTTCATCAGTTCCTCAGCGATGCGGGATTCGGCCTTGTGGTCCATGGTGGTGTAGGGGTTGTCCCAGTCACCACCAATGCCCAGGCGCTTGAATTCTTCGCGCTGAACGTCAATCCAATGTTGTGCAAAATCACGGCATTCCTGGCGGAATTCGTTGATCGGCACATCGTCTTTGTTCTTTTTGGCCTTGCGGTATTTCTCTTCAATTTTCCATTCGATCGGCAGGCCGTGACAGTCCCAACCCGGCACGAAAGGCGTGCGCTTGCCCAGACCACGCTGGGTGCGGTTGATGATGTCCTTGATGATCTTGTTCATCGCATGGCCCAAATGGATGTTGCCATTGGCATAAGGCGGGCCGTCATGCAGCAGGAATGTCGGGCGATCTGCAGTGTTCGCTTCGATCTGGCCTTCCAGGTCAATTTCTTTCCAATAGGCAAGCATATCGGGCTCGCGCTTGGGTAATTGGGCCTTCATGGCAAAATCGGTCTGAGGCAGCCGAATGGTCGATTTATAGTCATTCGTCATGGGATTGACGCTCTTCAATTGAAGTTTCTGCAGATCAAGTTGGTGGGCAAATTATCTGCTCACCAACTTTGGTGGCCTTGTTTATCAAGCCCACTGCCGCCTGTCGAGCGGCTAACGACGAACGACGGGAAAGCGGTCAGCGCTGAATTCAGGCAGCTGCAACTGCGCCCGGGCCGTATCACTGTCGACAGCGATTTGCGCCTTGAGGGCTTCCAAGCCGTCGAATTTCTGTTCCGGTCGAATGAAAGACACCAGATCAACCCCCAGATGTACGCCATACAGGTCGCCATCAAAGTCGAATATATGCACTTCAAAGGACAAGGCAGTTTTATTGAAGGTGGGCCGCATGCCCAGATTGGCCACGCCGTCATAAGTGCCCTGGTGGGGACCTTCTTCGACATAGGCACGCACGGCATAGACGCCCAGTTTTGGTTCCAGATACCCGTCCCAGGCGACATTGGCCGTGGGAAAACCGATGGTGCGGCCGCGCTGGTCGCCCATTTCGACACGGCCTTCCACACACCACCAATGGCCCATTAACCTAGC
>SMVA01300151.1_pt1 | contig 26797 bp, 25 predicted proteins | sample 2456451 | NCBI WGS metagenome assembly SMVA01 (sample SAMN11095933, study PRJNA526329) | marine sediment metagenome | biome: Marine sediment; feature: Surficial sediment; material: Deep marine sediment; isolation source: Hadal surficial sediment | place: Pacific Ocean | collected 2014-05 | depth... | reverse complement strand
CGAACCCAACCACCATTTTATAGCAGCCTCATCTCCGAAGTATTTGAAAAAACTAGAGACACCGTTTGGCTGGCAAGTCAGTTAGAAACCGCCATTAAAGAATACGAAACCGTTTGGATGGTCCGAGGAAAGCGAATGACCGAGAATGGACTGAATCGTTATCTCGCCGAAGGAATTGGCAAACCGCCGGAAGCGGAAGCGGGGCATTTTACGGCGGTTTTTGCCCCCTTTGCCAAAGCAGCCGATATGGATATTTCGGCCTATGAAATGGCATATTCCGAAGGAAAAATAGAAAATGAACTATTGAACGAATACTTCATCCACGACCGAAGTGTTCGTGAATCGGGACACGATACTTCCTACCGGCTGGAAGGAATTTGCGCTCATCTAAACGTGGTCGAATTAAATGCGTTTCTCTATAAATACGAAACCGATTTTGCACGATTGATCCTTGAAAATTTTAAGGGTTCGATCGAAATTAATGGAAAGAACTATACAGCAATCTATTGGAAGGAACAGGCCTCAGCAAGAAAGAAAAAAGTAAACGCCCTCTTATGGAATGAAGAGCGAGGGTTGTATTTTGACTATAATTTCAGAAAAAAACAGCAGACTAATTTTATTTCGGCGACTGTATTTACGCCACTTTGGGCGAATTTATGTTCTCAGGAACAGGCCGAAAAAATAGTCCGAAACGCGATCCCTTTATTAAAAGAGAAGGGAGGTATTGCCTCTTGTAACAGAGAAAGTAGAGGGGAAATATCTGCTACCCGGCCTCAAAAACAATGGGACTATCCAAATGGTTGGGCTCCGCATCAAATGATGATCTGGAAAGGGCTGAAGAATTATGGTTTTGAAAACGAAATGTACGAACTCGTCTATCGTTGGCTATATATGATCACCAAAAATGCTGTGGATTACAACGGGACCATCCCGGAGAAATACGATGTGGTAAGCGCTACCCACAAGGTCTTTGCAGAATACGGGAATGTAGGCACAGAATTTCAATACATTACAAAAGAAGGGTTTGGATGGATGAATGCATCGTTTCAATATGGGCTCTCCTTGTTAGATCCTGTTCTTGTTGATAATCTTAACGCTTTGGTTCCTCCAGACGAACTTTTTATGACTAAAAATGAATTCGGATAAGAAACATATCGATATTCTTTGCGTGGGTGAAGCTCTCATCGATTTTATCGGGACACAAGTTGACGAGCCCATCGATAAAACCAAAGATTACCATCGGTATTTGGGGGGTTCGCCTACCAATGTTGCCATGAATATGGCACGATTGGGTTTGAATGTCGAAATGGTCGCTACTGTTGGAACAGATGGATTTGGGGATTATATTCTGAATAGATTAAAAGAAACAAACATTTCAACCACTTATATCAGCCAAATCGATACCCCCCCTACTTCGGTTATTTTCGTAAATCGCACTGTCCACACCCCTGAATTTATAGCCGTGAGAGGTGCTGATCCTTTCATTGTTGAATCCCAAATTCCGGATTCTATATTGACACAAACTAAGTTATTCCACACCTCTTGTTTTGCTTTGAGCAAAGAGCCTGCTAGACAAACTATTCTATCAAAGGCTAAGCTGGCAAAGGTGGCCGGCTGCCAATTGAGCATTGATATCAACTATTCGAAACAGATCTGGCCTGAGACCGAAGATGCGGTCGAAGCCATCTCTAAATACTGTAGCCTAAACCCACTTGTTAAGGTAAGTCAAGATGATATCAACAATCTGTTTGGTAAGGGAATGAGTCACGATGAAATATTTGCTAATTTGCATTCCCTCGGCGCCAGTTTGGTATGCCTAACCTTGGGTAATAAGGGAGCAAAACTAAGTGAAGCAGGGAAACCTATTCTGGAATTATCTGCTTTGAAAGTAGATAAAATTATGGATGCCACAGGTGCCGGAGATGCGTTTTGGTCTGGTTTTTTATTCTCCCGGATCAGGGGGGAAACCAACCGGTTTTCTATGGAGACCGCTTTAAAAATGGCAGCCATTAAATTGCAAAATGTTGGCAGAATTCCGGATTATGCTTTAATAATTTCAAACGTTTTAAATAACTAACTTTTAAATACAGAATCCATGACTATTCTTTCCTTTCTAGCCTTTACCCTATTGGTGGCAGTCATTTCGTATATAACCACACGCAAAACCGACGAGAAAAGTGCCGACGGCTATTTTCTGGGAGGCAGGAGTCTAACAGCCGTAGTTATTGCCGGTTCGTTGTTATTGACCAATTTGTCGACAGAGCAAATAGTTGGCTTAAACGGACAATCATTTACCGAAGGGATTCTGGTCATGGCCTGGGAGACGCTTGCGGCCATCGCCATGGTTGTAACCGCCATGTTTCTACTTCCACGTTATCTCAAAGGTGGAATTACGACAGTTCCAACGTTTCTGGAAAGGAGATATGATAAAGCCACCAAGGCGATAACTTCAGGATTATTTTTATCGGGTTATATGGTCGTACTATTGCCCATAGTATTGTACTCAGGGGGCCTGGCTATCAGCACAATGTTCGATGTGCCTGAAAAATTAGGGGTTTCAGATACAATGGCACTTTGGATCTGTGTTTGGGGAATAGGAATAGTAGGCTCTATTTATGCCATCTTCGGTGGATTAAAAGCTGTGGCCGTTTCAGATACCTTAAATGCGGTTGGACTATTGATCGGTGGGTTGATGATTCCTGTCTTCGGATTGTGGGTTGTGGGGGATGGCAGCCTGGTTGATGGAATAACCGAATTAACCTCCAAACTCCCTGAAAAGTTCGTAATCGCCGGGGACTCAGAATCTTCTATTCCCTTCGGGACAATTTTTACGGGAATGATGTTGGTTCAATTGTTCTATTGGGGAACCAATCAAGCGATCATACAACGAGCCCTGGCCGCTAAGAACCTAAAAGAAGGGCAAAAAGGATTGATGTTGGCCGCGGGTATAAAAATACTGGGTCCATTAATTGTTGTACTGCCGGGTATCATTGCTTTTTACTTATTTGAAGGACAAATAACCAATCCAGATGAAGCCTACCCAATGCTGGTCAAAGAGGTGCTTCCCGGATACTTGGTAGGATTCTTCGCCGCTGTTTTGTTCGGTGCTATTTTAAGTTCGTTCAACAGTGCTTTGAACAGTTCGGTGACTTTATTTGGGGTCGACATATATAAAGAGTATATCAATAAAGAGGCTGTTGAAAGAACTATTGTCAAGAAAGGAAAGCTCTTCGGAATTGTTCTGGCTATCGCTTCTATGACAATTGCTCCCTTTATCGCAAATGCTCCGGACGGATTATTTGGTTACCTTCAAGAAGTGAATGGCTGCTACAGCATTCCTATTCTAACCATCATAATTGTAGGGTATTTAACAAAGCGTGTTCCTGCGATCGCGGCCAAAATAGCCATCATCTCAGGAGTTGTGCTCTATAGTATCAGCCAGTTTTTGCTAGCACCCTATTTTGGTGATGACTACCCGCATTTTTTGCATGTAATGGCTATTTTATTCGTGTTCAATGTGCTTTTGATGCTGGGAATCGGGAAACTGTATCCAAGAGAATCAGATTATGTCCAAAAATATACGCGGCAGGTCGATATTACTGCATGGAAATACGTAAAACCGGTAGGCTTGATAATCGTGATTGTTGTAATTTCCACATACATATATTTTCAATAAAAGATATAACTATAAAAAAACCCTTAACAAATGTTAAGGGTTTTTCTTTCGTTAGGCAGCCTGTCTGCCCTTGAGTCGTTTTTCAATTTTTTTCTTGATTACGGTAAGCCGTTTCATAAGATCCATCAACTCGGTATCATTATTGGCTTTATATAATTCATTAATTGCTAATATCAATCTCTTGGCCTCACGCGAAGCCTCAATTCGTTCACTTGTTGTTTTAAAGCTGGTTTTCTTTTGTTCAAATTCCAACGCTTGATCTAATATTTCCATGCTTTTCTTATTTGGTAATTATTCTTTTAATTTATTTCAGTAGAGTATGCCTTTCACATATTCTGAATCGCCCAATGTACTAAAAATTCCATATAGTTCGAATTTTTCTGCTATAAAACGCCTATACCTCATTGAAAGGCAGTAGTTCCTGTATTGATCATAAATATTCTGAGCCTATGAAATTCTATATCAATTTGAGTCCAAAATTATAAATGTTTGAGCTTATATGGGTACATATAAACAAAAATTTAACACTTCATCTTTCAGAGTGATAGTGAATTAAAAATGATATCCTAAAGCTTAATTGGCCATCATGAACTACGTTCTATTCGCATCCAGATCGTTCTTTAATTGTACAGTACGCTCTTACAACCGGAGTTACCTATGGTTTTGATCGATTTATTCTGATAATCTTTCGTAAGCTTTTTCCAATTTAAAAGACTACTTCGCTATATTTACCTTTTCAGAAGTATATAAAAGAACTTCGGTAATCTAATTAACAGTAAAGCTTATGTTGTATTATGATCCTAAAGACCTCCGTAAGTTTGGCAATATCACCGAATGGAGTGAAGAGTTAGGCACTAAATTCTTTGATTACTACGGAAAGGTATTCGAAGAGGGAGCCCTCACCGCACGAGAAAAATCACTCATCGCCCTGGCAGTGGCACATACCGAACAATGTCCTTACTGTATCGACTCATACACCATGGACGGCTTACAACGTGGTGTCACCAAAGAAGAAATGATGGAAGCCGTTCACGTAGGAGCAGCTATTAAAAGTGGGGCTACTCTGGTGAGTTCAGTAATGATGATGAACAAAGTAAACAAACTTGACGGATAAAAATCTGTAATCACTTAGATCCCAACATACGGTAGTCACAATACATAGCCGTATGGCGGGAAAAGCTATAGCAATGTCTAAATTAAAACTTCAATCCCTTCATAAACGCGATAGCGAACTCGCCCAATCCAATAGGCAATTAGAAATACTCTCTAATGGTATTTTTCTTGACGGTTCATTGACCCCGTTTGCCCAAAAGATCAAGGAAACCGGTCAGTTTCCCTTGCGTCCGAAAAAATTAGAGATCCTACAGATCAACGTAGGTTATATGTGCAACCAGGTTTGCGAACATTGCCATGTTGATGCGGGACCGGATCGTAAAGAGATCATGACCGTTGAGACAATGAAGCAATGCCTGAAAGTGATTCGAACTACACAAGCCCATACCCTCGACTTGACAGGAGGGGCACCAGAGATGAACCCTAACTTTAGATGGTTTGTGGATGAAGCGAGTAAAGCGGGGATCAAAGATTTTATAGTCCGTAGTAACTTGACTATCATTCGTGCCAATAAAAAGTACTATGACCTACCCGAATTTTTCAAAGAACATAACATCCATGTCGTGAGTTCCATGCCGCATTGGACCCGTGGAAAAACTGATAAACAACGAGGTGATGGAGTTTTTGATGCTTCCATAAAGGCGTTGCAGGAATTGAACGCAATAGGTTATGGTATACCGGATAGTGACCTTAGATTGGATCTGGTATATAACCCAAGCGGTGCCTTCCTTCCGGGAGACCAAGCTAGCATGGAAAAAGACTTTAAAAAAGCTTTACTGAAAGATTTTGGGATCCAGTTTCACAATTTGTTCGCTATCACCAATTTGCCGATTTCACGATTCCTGGATTACTTAATCGCTTCCGAAAATTATGAAGATTATATGTACTCATTGGTTGAGGCATACAATCCTTCAGCGGTACAAAATGTGATGTGTACCAACACTATATCCATAGGTTGGGACGGATGGCTGTACGACTGCGATTTCAATCAAATGCTCGATTTAAAGGTGGCCAGTAAAGTAAATCACATCAACAATTATAATGAAGAACTGTTAAACGATAGGAACATTATTATTTCCCAGCATTGTTATGGCTGTACGGCCGGTGCCGGAAGTAGTTGCCAAGGGACTGTTGCACCATGAAATACTCCTTAGTTTATATGCTGTTATTCTTCATTTCAAGTACTTCTGTTGCTCAAGGATCACTAGACCAGGTTTTACGACTTTTCAATAGTGAAAGTATTCCTTATATTTCGGTGGAGGAACTAAGAATGTATCAATTAAAAGGGGATTTGGTTATTCTGGATTCCCGTGAAATGGAAGAATTTGAAGTGAGTCACATTCCTTCGGCCAGATATGTGGGTTATAAGAATTTTTCGTCACAATCGATCACTTCAAGTATACCTGATAAAGATTCTCCCATCGTAGTCTATTGTTCATTGGGCATTAGGTCTGAAACTATTGGTGAAAAACTAAAAAAATTGGGTTACACTAACATTCAAAATCTATATGGAGGTATATTTGAATGGAAAAACAAGGGGTATCCTGTTATCGATACAGACGGAAAAGAAACCGAAAATGTACATGCCTATACCAAAGTTTGGGGAAAATGGCTGAATAAAGGCGATAAGGTTTACGATTAACGATCTTAGATCCAGGAAATTGAAAGATCTACTTATTATTTTCACCCGTAACCCGGAATTGGGTAAATGCAAAACCCGACTGGCAGCCACAGTAGGAGACGAAGCCGCGTTGAAAGTCTATTTATTCTTACTGAAGCACACCATTTCCATCACCGAAGATCTTCCGGTGGTCAAACAGGTACATTATTCGGTAAAAGTTAGGCCAAACGATCTTTGGAATGAAGCCACTTTTATAAAAAAACAACAAATTGGCGATGATCTTGGGATACGAATGCATCGGGCTTTTCAACAAGGATTTGAGGATGGTTATAAACGTATCATAATTATAGGCAGTGATATGTTCGACCTGGATCAACAGGATCTGGAAGAAGCATTTTCAGCTTTGAACGCGAATGACTTTGTCATAGGACCGGCTGAAGATGGAGGTTATTATCTACTGGGAATGCGAAGTTTGAAAGCAGAATTATTTCAACATAAAAACTGGGGAACTTCATCTGTCTTGAAAGATACCTTATCCAATTTGAAAAATGAAAATCTACATTTGCTACAGCAAAAAAATGATATAGATCATTACGAAGATATTAAGGGAATCGAGGTGTTTCAACAGTTTTTGAACCCTTTAAAATAGACTCAATTTATATGAAAAGATACATAGAAGATTCCGCGAAATATTTAAGAACGCGTGGTTTCGAAAATCCGGAAATAGGCATTATTCTAGGTACCGGGCTGGGGAAGATAATTGAAAAAGTAAATGTAGAAGTAGAAGTAAGCTACAACCACATTCCAAATTTCCCAACCGCCACAGTAGAATTCCACAGGGGGAAATTGATCTATGGGTCTTTATCGGGAAAAAATGTGCTTCTCATGCAAGGGCGCTTTCATTTGTATGAAGGCTATAACTTACGGGATGTGACTTTTCCTGTACGTGTCATGAAAGAACTAGGGATCAAAAAGCTTTTGATCAGCAATGCGAGTGGTGCGATCAATCTAAATTTCAAAAAAGGAGAAATAATGTTAATTGATGATCATATTAACTTACAAGGTAGCTCTCCTCTGGCCTTTAGAGGCGTGGGTGAAATGGGTGAACGTTTTGCCGATATGAGTGCACCTTATGACCCCGAAATGAATGATAAGATTGAAGCTATAGCGAAGGAAAATGGGATTGTCCTTCATAAAGGCATTTATGCAAGCGTGGTGGGCCCGCAATTGGAAACAAGAGCCGAATATCGCTATTTAAAGATCATAGGGGCGGACGCCGTAGGAATGAGTACAGTGCCCGAAGTAATTGTGGCTAATCATTTAGGACTGCCCGTGGCTGCATTATCAGTAATAACAGATGAATGCGATCCTGACAATTTGCAACCGGTAAACATTCAGGACATCATATCCATGGCGGGTAAAGCTGAACCGGATATGATCACTATATTTGCCCGATTAATTGAATCTATATGAAACAATCGTAAAGATTCTTGAAATTTTACGACCTACTACTATTACTAAATATTGAAAACTTATCTATGAGCTATCTGGAAACCACTCACGATGTATATAAAGAAGCCGCATTATCTCCGGATATCGGACTTTGCTGCACCACCAACCCAATATGGGAACTACCGGGGATGAAGATCCCCAAGATCATGCAAGAAATGAATTATGGCTGTGGAAGTACCGTCCACGCACGTGATCTTACCAACAACCCAAAAACCCTCTATGTAGGTGTTGGTGGCGGAATGGAGTTACTGCAATTCGCTTATTTCAATCGTCAAAAAAATGGCGTTGTTGGAGTCGATGTTGTGGATGAAATGCTCGAAGCTTCCAGAAAAAATTTCATTGAAGCCGAATCGATGAACCCTTGGTTTAAGAGTGAATTTGTGGACCTAAAAAAGGGGGACGCATTAAACTTGCCCGTGGATGATAATTCTATAGATGTGGCTGCTCAAAATTGTTTATTCAATATATTTAAGGCAGACGACCTGAAACGCGCAATCGAAGAGATGTATCGCGTGTTAAAACCTCATGGCAGACTGATTATGAGTGATCCCACCTGTGAACAGCCTATGAACAAAACACTTCGGAACGATGACCGTCTTCGTGCCCTTTGTCTTAGCGGTAGTTTACCGATTGCCGAATACGTGAAAGCGCTTACCGACGTAGGATTTGGCACCATCGAAATCCGAGCACGTAAACCCTATCGAATACTCGATCCAAAAAATTATCCAACAGATAAACTGGTTTATATCGAATCTATCGAAATAGCCGCTATCAAAGATCCCATGCCGGAAGACGGCCCTTGCGTCTTTACTGGAAAAGCCGCGATTTACTTCGGTGAAAACAACTTTTTTGATGATAAAAAAGGACATGTCTTAGTGAAAAACCAACCTTTGGCCATTTGTGACAAAACAGCAGGAGACCTTTCTAGCTTGGGAAGAGATGATATATTTATTAGCGAATCTACCTTTCATTATGACGGTGGGGGATGTTGCTAACTATAATTGTAACATAATTTTGCAGAAAAGGTGTAAGTGTCCTTTTTGAATCACGTCTTATGTTCTATATCTCTCGCTAATCAATAGCTGTTTATGATATTGATCCTTCTATTTATCGCCGCTTGTTTTCTGGCTTACAGCAATGGTGCTAACGATAATTTTAAAGGAGTTGCTACCCTTTTCGGAAGTGGAACCACCAATTACAAGCAAGCGATAAATTGGGCAACGGTTACTACTTTTGCGGGCTCCATCGCCGCGATATTTTTGGCGGAAGAACTCGTGAAAAACTTTTCGGGAAAAGGATTGGTTCCCGATGAACTTCTTCAAAGTCCTGTTTTTGCTATCTCCATAGCGTTGGGGGCAGCTTTTACCATACTACTTGCCACTAAAATTGGAATGCCCATCTCTACTACTCACAGTTTGGTGGGTGCACTATTTGGTGCCGGAGTGATGGCCATTGGTGCAGAATTCAATTTTGCCAAGTTAGGTAAGACTTTTTTAATACCTCTTATCGTTAGCCCATTAATGGCTGCAGTTCTTAGTTTTATGATGTATTTGATCTTTAGGCACTTGAGAAAAAAACTCGGCGTTACCAAGACGAGTTGTTTGTGTATCACTGAAACCATAACAGCCGCTAAGATCGAGGATTCAAATTTGGCTTTTACATCTGGGACAACTCTAAAAACGACTTATTGCGAAAATGGATGCATAGACGGTTATGAAGGACGTCTTTTAGGGATATCCTCTCAAAAGCTTCTGGATAGTTTGCACTACTTAAGCGCTGGTGTAGTTAGCTTTGCTCGAGGCTTGAACGACACTCCAAAAATTGTAGGGTTGTTGGTTATTATTAATACCCTGGATATAAAATGGGGTATGATTGCGGTTGCAATCACTATTGCTATGGGTGGATTATTAAATGCTAAGAAAGTAGGGGTTACTATGAGTAAAAAAATCACACCCATGAATTCTGGCCAAGGCTTTACAGCAAATCTGATCACAGGATTACTGGTCACCACGGCTAGTTTTCATGGACTCCCTGTATCGACCACTCACGTATCTGTGGGTTCTATTTTTGGGATTGGAACTGCAACCAAAAAAGCAGACAACAAAATGATCTCCAAAATATTACTTTCATGGTTTCTAACATTGCCTATTGCTGCCTTGGCTGGTGGAGCAATATTTAATCTGCTACAAAGTATTTTGTAGCTTTGCACCATGGAAAAATACATCGACATTTTTAAAAACTCTTATTCCGGCTATTTCAATTATTTGCTGGATGAGATTACACGTTTCCATTGGGAAAATTATTTCTACGGCCTCATCATTCTGTCCTTAGTAGTTTGGGGATTAGAATTATTGTTGCCGTGGCGAAAGGACCAAAAAACTTTCCGCAAAGATTTCTGGTTGGATACTTTTTATATGTTTTTCAACTTTTTTCTGCTCAATCTCATAGTGTTTATCGCCCTTTCGAATACAACCGAGGCTGTATTCAATGACCTGCTAAGTACCGTTAATCTCAAAATATCGGATTTTGAGTTATTCGATGTGGATGCTCTTCCCTACGGATTAGGATTACTTGTCTTTTTCCTTGTGATCGATTTTGTGCAATGGAACACTCACCGGTTGTTACATCGAGTCCCTTTCCTTTGGAATTTCCACAAGGTTCATCATAGTGTAAAAGAAATGGGTTTTGCTGCACATTTGCGTTATCACTGGATGGAGCCAGTAGTGTATAAATCAATAATGTATATTCCTATTGCAACCATTGGTGGGTTCGACGCTCAGGACGTTGCTATTGTACACTTCTTTGCACTTATGGTGGGTCACCTCAATCATGCGAATTTAGGCTGGGACTATGGATTCCTTAAATATATCTTTAACAACCCGAAAATGCATATTTGGCACCATGCGAAAAATCTTCCTGAAACTGTAAAGTATGGTGTAAACTACGGACTAACGCTAAGTCTTTGGGATTATCTTTTTAAAACTTCCCATATACCACATGACGGGCGTGATATTGAATTGGGTTTTGTAGGAGATGAAACTTTTCCAAGTGGATTTTTAGAACAGGAGATATTTCCTTTGAAAACCAAAAAGTGATCTATCGCGTAAATAGCTTTATAAATTGGCCTCTTAACTTAAAATGAATATGAGAATAATTGTCATGATAGTCGGGCTTTTAGCAATTGTTTTTAGTTTGCACAATTGCACTTATTTTTCCGCAGCGGGCTTAAGCAGCCATGGACAGCCTATTAAAAAAGTAATCTCCCCATTAAAATCTACGACTGCCAATTCGACGGTAAATTTAGATCATTCACAATGGGATATGCTATTAAAAAAACATGTCGACGAGGATGGCTTAGTCAATTATGTGGGTTTTAAAAATGACCGTGAGACACTCAATGGTTATTTAAAAATGCTGTCGAGTGAGCAACCCGATAGCAACTGGAGCGTGCAGGAGTTATTGGCGTATTATATCAATGTGTACAACGCTTACACCGTAGATCTGATCCTGGAGAACTATCCGGTAAATAGCATAAAGGACATCAGAGGCCCTTGGACAAAGGGTATTGTGCCAATTGGTAAGAACAATCTTTCTTTGGGGGGAATAGAAAATGGGGTTCTGCGCAAAATGAACGAACCTCGTATCCATTTTGCCATAAATTGTGCCTCTATTTCATGTCCCAACCTACTCAATGAAGCTTATACAGCCGCAAAGATCAATGAGCAATTGAATAAAGCAGCACGAGGATTTATCAATAGCAGTAAAAATGATATTAATGAAGATAATCCTCAATTATCTTCCATATTTGATTGGTACCAAAAAGATTTTATAGTGGATGGAGAAGAGAACGTAATTGCCTATATAAATCAGTACAGCAACACAAAGATCAGCAGTGATGCTACCATAGATTATAAAGAATACAACTGGAATTTGAACGAACAACAATAGGTTTAATATATTTACTCCATGATATCCATCGTGATTCCCGTCTTAAATGAAGCTGAAACCATTGAGGACTTGCTACAGCATATATCTGAAAATGTTTTGGCTACAAGTGTTTCAGAAATAGTGGTAGTGGATGGTGGCAGTGATGATAACTCTCGTGACATAGTAACGCGATTTGCCGATAATTCCCTGATAAATGTTGTTTCCGTAAGTTCGAATAAAGGAAGAGCCAAACAAATGAATGCTGGCGCCAAAATAAGTACGGGTAGCATATTATATTTTCTTCACGCGGATTCTTATCCACCCAACGGATTTGATTCATTGATAATTTCCGAAGTTGAAAAAGGAAATAGTGCCGGCTGTTTCCGACTTAAATTTGATAGCAATCATCCTGTTTTAAGGATTTCACAATGGTTTACACGATTCAATTTTAATTTTTGCCGGGGAGGTGACCAATCTCTATTTGTCACTCGAAATGCCTTCGATGAATTGAACGGTTATAATGAATCCTATACCATTTATGAGGATTGCGAATTTATTAATCGGATCTATGCCAAGTATAAATTTGTTATTATCAATGATCAATTAACGACATCTGCCCGAAAATACGAACAACAGGGTACGGTCAAACTTCAGTATCATTTCTTTGTGATCCATCTAAAAAAGATGTTTGGGGCTTCGGCGGAAACATTGAGTCAATATTACCAAAAACATATCGCATCATAATTTAGTTTTAGTAAATAAAGCAGAGACAGTAAGATCATTTAAAAGTATTTTTACTTATTATTTTTAAAATATGTTCGTATGACAATTTCCGCAGGTTTATTTTGAGGTGTAAACCGAACATTTTCATATCCTCCCGCTTCTTGATGATCGATGTACCATTTCCATATAAATCCGCCGGCATACCAATCTTCAGCATAAATTTCGTCAAAAAACGCTTTAGTCAAATTGGTTTGAGCTTCCAGGTTGACCTGTGTCATGTTCCGGTCATTTTTCCAGGGCTCTTTGCCTGCAAAATCGACGCTTCGATAACCGTATTCAGTAAACAAGATTAGTTTTTTCTCTCTTTCCGAAACGCTTTTTAATTCTTGTTTCCATCGTTGCCAACCAATTCTAGCTTCTTCTACCGTAGGGGTTTTACTTTCTGAAACAGGGAAGTACCCATCTACTCCAATATAATCCAATTCCTTCCAAAACGGAACCCTTTTGTATTCGTCCCAATTGGCAGCATAGGTTAATTTACCTTTGTATTTCCTCTTTATTTCAACGATCAGATCATTCCAATAGGTGCTGCGGCCAACGATAAACTGTTCCAATTCGGTACCAATACATAATATTTCTACATTCATTTCTTGTGCCAGTTCAGCATATGTCAAAATAAAATTGCGATACGAATCTTCAAGTGACTTCCAGTCTTCCTCAGTACTCATCTTTAGAAAACCTGTGAACTCTCCGCGCCAAATCCAAATCTGTGGTTTCAACATTATTTTCACTTTGTTCTTCTGAAGCAATTCTATATACTGTTCTGCACCGGCTTTTGTTTCACCAAACCATTGTCGTTCGGTATCAAATACGATTTCAGGTGTTTCCAGATTCCGGATAAAACCAAAAGGCATTACCGCTGCATAATTGGCATTAACTTGTATCATCGGTGTGATATGCTTTTGAGCCAATTGTAAGCGAGAAGCAACAAAACTCAACCCATTTATTTTTTCCTGGGATTCTTGAGCACAGTTTGAAAAAAATACAGTGCAAGTAAAAACAATGTAAGAAAGTCGTCTAATCATCCTATAATTTTAACCAAGGAAAGATACAATTTTCTTGCATTGTCTGTGCTTCCTCTGCTTGCCCGACCTCCGGGAGTGCTTCAACAAACGGGAAGACTTATTTCAATATATTACTTTGAATTCAGGCGCCAATCGTACGAATAATAAGTCACTTTAGCGTCTTTGGGTACTTTTTCTATTCGGTAGTCATTGAGGAAATCGATCTCCGTCTGACCCTCTTTTACAAAATCTTCTTTATACCATTTAAAAATTTCTGAAAAGGCAACGATCTTTTCAGTAACCTTGATAAAAGTATTATCATTAAGGGCATTTATTGTTTGCTGTTCCAATAAATTTTCGAGGTTTGACGCCGTATATGATTTACTGATTATGGGAGGGCATCCCAGTGCTCCGCACACCAACACAAAATGAAAACGAGCATCGTCAAATTGAGCACGAAGATTCTTGTTCTCTATATCGTTTAAAGTGATAGATGTGCCACCGAGATCGTATTTGGTCTTATCGAAGAATCCCTTTTTGTCCAGAGGCGATTTTATGGGATAATTATCGATGATCCCTTTTATTACCGCAAGGTTATAAGCATTGATCCAAAAGGCTTGATATACTTTGGGATCGTTGATGGAAACGCTTATATGCTTAGCTGTTTCCAATACCGAATTCAATTTGTCGGGATTATTTTTAATCGCTGCATAATCTACTTTGCCATCAGACACGTAACTTTTAAATAAAGCATCTGCTTCATCGAAGAAGGATTGAACCGTTTGAGAATGGCCTTCAGAAACGCTAAAAGCTACAAACAGGAATGTTAGTATAAAAAGTTTTTTCATTATTGACTCTTTGCTGACGGCTAAGTCGATAGGGTTACAGCAGAACTTACAATGCTTCTGGTAAAATTTTATGAATCGCAGAAATAGATATAATCCCGAAGTAAAAAATCGTTACGATCAAAAATCAATATTGCTGTAATGTTTGTAACTTTGATTGCGACTCAATACCCAGCTCATCCTAAAAAATGGAACATATTGTAATTATTGGTAACGGAATTGCCGGAGTAACAACTGCCCGACATATTCGAAAACTTTCAAACAAAAGAATAACGATCATTTCTGCTGAAACCGATTATTTTTTTGCCCGTACAGCAATTATGTATATCTATATGGGGCATATGCCGTATGAGCATACCAAACCATACGAAAACTACTTTTGGAAGAAAAACAGGATCGAATTAAATAGAGGTTTTGTCAAGACGGTACGACATGAGAATAAAGAACTGGTGTTTAGCAATGGCGAAATCATGAATTACGATAAACTCGTACTCGCTGTAGGGTCAAAATCGAATAAATTCGGCTGGCCGGGACAAGATTTAGATGGTGTTCTGGGACTGTATAATTATCAGGATCTGCAAACACTTGAAAAAATTGCTCCGAATAATAAGGTGTGTAAGCATGCCGTGATCGTTGGAGGAGGATTGATAGGAATTGAATTGGTCGAGATGCTTCGCACTCGTGATATTTCGGTAACTTTTCTAATCCGTGAAGACAACTTTTGGGATATAGTTCTGCCACAGGGCGAAAGCGAAATGATCAATCGACACATTAGGAATCATCATATTGATCTTCGATTAAGATCGAATCTTAAAGAGATCCTTTCCGATGAAAATGGCAAAGCACGTGCTGTTGTGATCGCAGAAACTGGAGAAGAAATTGCATGTGATGTGGTAGGGCTTACCGCCGGAGTATCGCCAAACGTTGATTTTTTAAAAGAGAGTGGCATTGAACTAGGCCACGGAATTAAAGTAAATCGCTTTTTGGAGACCAATGTCACAGACGTTTATGCCATAGGTGATTGTGCAGAGCAACATGAAGCTATTGGAAATCGACGAACTGTTGAAGCCGTATGGTACACAGGGCGTATGATGGGCGAAACCCTTGCCAGAACGATTTGTGGGGACAAAATTCAATACAATCCCGGACACTGGTTCAACAGCGCTAAATTTTTAGATATAGAGTATCAAACTTATGGATGGGTATTCCCCAAACCTCGTGAAAACGAGACACACTTTCATTGGAAACACGAGGACGACACTAAATGTATCACGATTTGTACGGAAAGTTCTACCGGAAAATTTTTGGGGATTAATAATTTCGGAATCCGAATGCGTCATGAGGTATTCGACCGTTGGCTCACCGAAGAACGCAGTACAAATTATGTGATCGAGCATCTTCAGGAAGCCAATTTTGAGCCGGAGTTCTATAAAAAACTGGAAACACAGATCCTTGCAGCCTATAACAATCAAACCGTAAACGCCTAGCTAATGAGTTCAATACAAAGAGATATGTCCTTGACCGGACAGCCCCCAAAAAGTTTAAACACTACTCAAAAAATAGCCACGATACTTGGGCTTACAGGGCTAGCTATTTTATTATTGGCAGGATTCAATATCGATTTTCCTAATAAAGTTGTTTGGTTAACTTTCGCATTAACAGCCTTAACCACCGGCATTATTCTCTTTGCCAAGGGCGCTTATAGCGGGCAGCTGGAAGGAATAAAAAATAACGGCGTATGGTTTAAGTCTATTTCAAGCCGTGGACTGTGGGCATGGATTGCAGGACTTTCTTTCACCGGATTTTATATCATTCTCTACTTTTTCGCCGAATATTTAGGGTTAAATACCGATGGAGAAAATACAGGGATCATCGCGTTTTTTGATCCGTTGAGCAGGTGGTTGAGCGGCAATGCCGCCAGCCAATGGTTTGTGTATGGAACCTTGTACACGATAGCAATATTTGCCTTCGGGATAAAATTTATTTGGAAATATCGGCACAATCAATATGAAAAACTTCGCACCATAAGTGTGATGTTCTTCCAAACCGCCTTCGCATTTTTGATTCCGGAATTTATGGCCCGATTGAATAGCGACACGTTTTCCCTTCCTTATTATGATCTTAAAAATATTTGGCCGCTCAACTATTATAATTTTGAACAATATCGCATTGACAGCTTTATCTCTTCCGGAACCGTTGGACTGGCATTGCTTATTTTTGGAATTATTTCCATTTTTGTGATCACACCCATTCTAACATATAAATATGGCAAGCGTTGGTACTGTAGCTGGGTTTGTGGTTGTGGCGGGCTGGCCGAAACGGCCGGAGATTCATTCCGTCATTTAAGTGATAAAAGTATGAGGGCGTGGAAAATAGAACGTTGGCTGGTTCACAGCGTTTTAGTATTTGTAGTTGTGATGACAACCGCAGTGATTTCGACATATCTTGGATATGATCCTAATAAATATTGGTTAACCAAAGACCTGTTTTTAATCGGCGTGGGCGTATTCTTAACGATTCTTTTTGCTGTCATTTGGTATTTTAAAAGAGATGAATTGCAAAAAGATGCGCAATATGGCGCAATTGGCTTCTTGGTAATTATTCTGACTTTACTGGGAATTCACTTTTTTGGTAATAATGGAAATGTCTTTTTCTTCGAAGCCGAAACTCTACGTAAGTCGTATGGCTTTTTAATCGGTGCTATCTTTAGCGGAGTTATAGGAACCGGTTTCTACCCTATTTTTGGAAATCGCGTTTGGTGCCGTATGGGCTGTCCGATGGCGGCAGTTTTGGGTATGCAACAACGCTTGTTCTCAAAATTTAGAATTACTACCAATGGTGGACAATGCATCTCCTGCGGAAACTGTTCAACTTATTGCGAGATGGGTATAGATGTACGTGCCTATGCACAAAAAGGTGAAAATATAGTTCGCTCTAGCTGCGTTGGCTGTGGTATTTGTTCTGCGGTATGTCCACGAGGTGTGTTGAAACTGGAAAATGGGCCCTTGGAAGGACGTATTGATGGAAATGAGATACTGTTAGGGAATGACGTGGATTTGATGAGCTTGGTGAATCAAAAATAAATTTTTGGTCGGCTGACCTATTTAGATATCAAACCTTTCAGATCTCAAATTTCTCAACGGTTTTTATTTGTATTAGTTAGGTATTAATCTTCCTTTCGTCTAATGATTCAAGGTTTTTGATTATGTATAAGATACTGGCTTTCCTCATTTTTTTCGGAACGATCATGACTTCAGGATATGCTTCCGAAGAGAAAATATATATCAAAATATACTACTCCAACGGTATCATTAAAGCCGAAGGTTGGCAGATGGGAGCGATTAAAACCGACGATTGGATATTTTATCACTCCAATGATAGAGTCGTTTCCAAAGGACATATTGAAAAAGAAGGGCATTATGTTAATGGAAGCGCTGAAGATTGGTGGGTTTTTTACGACATCGAGAGTTCAAAAACAATTAAATTTCAGTATAGGAACAATTTAAAAAACGGGTACAGTTTGTGTTATAAAAATACAAAGTTGATCAAGGCCGAAAAGTATATCAACGATAAAAAAGTCGGGGAATGGAATTCGTTTATAGCTTTTAAACTCGATAATCCCGGAGTTTCGTTTTGATGGATCCTTCTATAAAAGTAATTATTCCTGCCTATAACGAAGCAGATTCTATCAAGAAGGTCATAGGCGATATCCCAACCCTGGTTTCTGAAATTATTGTGGTGAGCAACAATTCCAGCGATGCAACCGAAACAATTGCAAGAAAAGCGGGCGCTACGGTCTTAAAAGAAGAAAGAAGAGGATATGGTTATGCCTGTTTGAAGGCTATGGAATATATTTCTGAACTTCACTCGAAACCGGATATTATAGTCTTTTTGGATGGGGATTATAGTGATTATCCCGAACAACTCCTCGAAATTATAGAACCCATAATCAAAGACAAAATTGACTTTGTAGTTGGTGCAAGAGACAAAAAATTACGTGAAAAAGGATCGATGACCAGCCCCCAGATTTTCGGAAATTGGCTCGCCACCCGATTGATGCAACTTTTCTTTCGATCTAAATTTACGGATTTAGGGCCTTTCCGGGCAATTACCTATACTAAATTGCTCGATCTGAATATGGAAGACAAAACATATGGTTGGACTGTAGAAATGCAATTAAAAGCACTTCTGCAGAAATATTCTTACGTGGAAGTTCCGGTCAAATACCGTAACAGAATAGGCGACTCAAAGGTTTCGGGAACCATAAAAGGGACTATATTTGCAGGCGTTAAAATTTTAGGTTGGATCTTTAAATACAGTTTTAAAAAATGATATTGGAAAGTATTATCATAGTCATTTACTCTGCCGCTTTAGCACTGATATTTTTGTATGCTTTGGCACAACTCAACCTCCTTTTCAATTACGTGAGGGCTCGAAAAAAGAATGAAGATTGTCCGAAGTTCGATCTTTCAAATAGGAACGAAGTGCCTTATGTGACCATTCAACTACCGGTATACAACGAAATGTATGTCATGAAGCGACTGCTAAATAATATTGCGCGAATAGATTATCCGAATGAGAGGCTGGAAATTCAAGTGTTGGACGATTCTACCGATGAATCATTCGAGGAGAATGCTGCACAAATTAAAAAATTACAGGAATCCGGCTTGGACATTCAACATGTGACCCGGGAAAATAGGATTGGATTTAAAGCCGGAGCTTTAAAAGAAGGATTAAAAACCGCCAAAGGGGAATTTATCGCCATTTTTGATGCCGATTTCCTTCCTGGTAAAAACTGGCTACAAGATACGATTCCTTATTTTAAAAATCCTGAAATAGGGGTAGTGCAAACGCGCTGGGGACATATCAACAGAGATTATTCCATCCTCACGCGCGTGCAAGCCTTCGCTCTCGATGTCCATTTCACACTGGAGCAAGTGGGGCGTAACAGTAAAGGACATTTTATTAATTTTAATGGTACTGCTGGGGTATGGCGTCGTGAGTGTATTATAAATGCGGGTAACTGGGAAGGAGATACGCTTACCGAAGATCTTGATCTTAGTTACCGCGCTCAACTGAAAAATTGGAAATTTAAGTACCTGGAAGAGGTCGAGACACCAGCCGAACTCCCTGTGGTGATGAGTGCTGCCCGAACACAGCAGTTTCGATGGAATAAGGGAGGGGCGGAGAATTTTCAGAAAATGTCGTGGAAAGTTCTAAAAAATAAGAATACATCGTATAAAACCAAGATACATGGCATCATTCACCTCTTAAACAGTACTATGTTTTTGATTATACTCATCGTAGCTGTGTTGAGTATTCCCATGCTATATATAAAAAATGAATATGCCCATTTAAGTACGTATTTTATAGTTATGAGCTTCTTCGTGATCAGTACTCTTATTTTCTTTATCTGTTATTGGTTCACCTATAGGAATATTTACGGAGGAGGGATAAGTAGGTTCGTTGAGTATGTTGGAATGTTCTTTGTATTCTTCTCAGTTGCAATGGGTTTTTCGTTGCACAATTCGGTTGCCGTATTGGAAGGCCATTTTGGAAAGAAAAGTGAATTTATACGCACGCCAAAATTCAATATAAATACGCTTAATGACAGTTGGAAAGGGAATAAATACCTCAACAAAAAGATATCCCCTCATGTAATTCTCGAAGGTATTTTAATGCTGTATTTTGCTTTCGGAATGTATTCTGCATTCGTAGTTGGAGACCACGGCGGTGATTTTGGATTGTTTCCGTTTCACCTTATGCTTTTCATCGGCTTTGGCTATGTCTTTTTTAAGAGTCTCGCTTCCAAAGTATAACGACAGCTTCTATGCGTTTTTCGTTATAAAAATTCGTGGTAACTTATCCTCGATTGTAATAATTCATTATACTTGATCGAACTAATACGCTGCGTACTGTGAGGCTTATTTTATACTGCCTTTTTTTAACGATGAGTTTTTGTTGTGCTCTTGGCCAGGAAACCATTCCCAAAGACCCCATATACAAGAACATGCTGGAAATTCGCCACGATAATGATTTTCTTCTCTTTACAGACAGGTATTACTCGACGGGAAATTTTATTGGATGGAGAAGGCTTTTGGATCAAAAAAATAATTCTTCAGACAAAAGCCAATACAGTCTTTTTATCCAACAAGAAATATACACCCCGGCAGATCTATTGGAAACTGAAATCAAGAAGCTTGACAGGCCATACGCCGGATTTCTAGGATTGACCAACGGACTCACTTTTACCAACTCCAGAAGACTGCTGGATATTCAATTTACTATTGGCATTACAGGGCCATACTCAGGTGCTGAGGGATTACAAACAGCTTTTCATAAAAATGCCTTTGATTCTCGTTTGGCTACTTGGTTGGGACAAATTAAGACAGCGGCCTATGGAAATCTGTACGCAACTTATACGAGGGAGTGGAAATGGCAGCCCAATCCGTTTAGTGTTCATTTTGCACTAAGTCCCAAAACCGCCCTTGGCAATAAAGATATTTACTTTCAGCAGGAAGCTGCTTTTTATTTTGGCAGGAGAAATTCAATACAGACCACTTCGGCCTATCAACAATTAGGAAGTACCAAAAACGAATGTTTTTTTGTGATCAGGCTGGCTTATCGATATGTTTTTCACGATGCCCTGTTAGAAGGAAATCTTATCGGAGATTCTTCGCTATTTCTGATAGATCCGTACCGGAATATGTTCTTATATAATTTTGAATTCTACACCCGTATGAAGCGTCACAATATAAAATTCACCTATAATTTTCGAACACCAAAAACGCGAAGAACATTTCCACATTTGTATTTCACTATTAGCGTCGCACGTACTTTTTAATCTTTGAAAACAATGAAAGCAAACCTAAGAAAAAACATCCTTGTGTTTCTTTTTTTATGCTTCATTTATGAAAGTAATTGGGCGCAAAACGAGATTGACTTAAATCCAAAAAATCAAATAGAATTCCAACATGATAATGATCTAATAGGTCTCACAGATCGCTATTATACCAGCGGTCTTTTTCTAACCTATCGAAGACGCTTGACAAGCGGGATATTCCCGTCAATAACAGAGCAACTTAGCTTTCAGTTTCAACTAATGGTTTATACACCTGACGATCTGGATGCGGTGAATGTCCATAAGCTTGACCGCCCATATGCCGGATTCTCAGGTTTGAATATGGGCTGGTCTTTCGCGAAAAAGCAATGGATGATCGAAAGCAAATTTCTCATTGGTCTCATGGGCCCATCCTCAGGAGCAGGACAATTTCATCGTTGGTTTCATTCAGAAGTTATTAATTTTAGCATTGCTCCGTGGATCGCAGAAATCGAGGACAGTTTTCACACGAATCTGGAATTGATATTGGTCAAGGAATGGCAGCTATCGCCAAATCCATTTAGTGTTTATCTGGCATTGACACCTGCCCTGGCGTACGGTACTAAAGACGTGTATATCGAGCCAAAGATCATTTTTTATTTCGGGAGAAGAAATCCACTGAACTCAAGTATCGCCTATGACCAAATTGGTTCTCTGGAAAACGAAACCTTTTTTACCATGCGTTTGGCTTATCGATATGTATCGCACAATGCCTTGCTGCAAGGCAATCGATCGGGGGATAATTCACCCTTTACTATTGAGCCCAATGAAAAGTTGGTGGATTTTGGGTTCGACCTCAATCATCGCTCAAAAAAGAACAATTATAAGTTTGGTTATCACACTCTCTCAAAAGAAGCGGCCGAGCTTAACAGGCACAAATATCTTAGCATATCGTACGCCAGAAGTTTTTGAAATGCTGGCCTTATTTATTAATCAATGCTATTGGATACGGCTAGCGTATTTATAATTTATTCCAGCTAAAATTCTACTTCAACTTCGAATAATTCCCCATCTCGTTCTACAGTGACTTTGGTCTTTTGGCCTATTTCAAAGGTGGCGAGGGCCTTCATATAACTCATCATATCGGTAACCGGGATCGTATCTAGTTTTTTAACCACATCCCCTTTTTGAAGTCCCGCTTTTTGTGCAGGTCTGTCCTCACTCACACCGTCGATACGCATACCTTCTCCGGTAAATAAATAATCGGGCACCACCCCCAAGCCAACTTTGAAAACAGGGACTTCCTCGCTTTCGTTTTTAGTTTTTCTGAAGGCTAACTTTCCGTCGTCATCAAGATCATTCAGGATATTAATAATATAATTTGAAATTAGTTCCATCCCTTGATAGTTCAGCTTTTCAGCATCATCGCCGGGCTTGTGATAATCTTCATGCTGACCCGTAAAAAAGCTCAACACCGGTATATCCATAAGATAAAAAGAAGTGAAATCACTGGGGCCTATGCCACTCTCATGCTCTTTAATTATGAGCCCCTGATCGTTATTGGCAAAAAGGATTTGTTTAAAGATAGGCGAAGTCCCTACCCCATGAACAGCTATAGTGTTTTCTTCATTAAGACGGCCAACCATATCAAGATTGATCATATAGGCTATACTTTCGAATGGAATGGTTGCATTTTTCACGAAATAATTCGACCCTAAAAGACCCATTTCTTCTCCGGAAAAAGCGATAAAAAGATAGTTGTGATCTTTGATTTCATCAAGCCTACTGGCTATTTGAAGCATCATTGCCACTCCGCTTGCATTATCATCAGCACCATTATGAATCGAGTCTCCCTCACGAAATAAAGACCCTTCACCTCCAATGCCTAAATGATCATAATGCGCTCCAATTACGACAGTGGTTTCGGCATTATTATTATAAAACCCAATCACATTTCGTCCTTTTAACAGGCCTTCTCCTTCCAATGTATCCGCTACTTTAGCCTCTTGATGAGGATTCGTACTGGGTTTAAAAGTAAATTCCTGAAAATAGCCTTCAGTACCTTGAGGTTGTAACTCCAATTCCTTAAAACGCTTCGCGATAAAGTCGGCCGCTTTTAGTTCGCCTTCAGTTCCGGTTTTTCTCCCCAGGAAATTATCATCGGCCAAAACAAATACATCCTCCTTCATCGTTACTATTTCTTTCACTTCGTTCTTACAACTAATAAAAACTGAAAGGGTAAAAAGTATAATAAATGCTCGCATATCGTTATTTTTGCACAAAAGTATACTAAAAATGAGATTTATAACATTCTGTGTCCTCTTAATGGGGTTAATATCGTGTAAAAATGATAAGGACATTTCTGCTGTGCCGGTTACCGATGAGACCGACAGGGTCAGTTCCCAAACATCAACTATTGAAAAGACTAACAACAACTTGATATATCCGGACGAAAAACACTTTAAATCCATACGTCAAGTGACCTATGGAGGTGACAATGCAGAGGCCTATTGGAGTTTTGATGATAAGCAATTGGTGTTTCAGTCTAATTTTAAGGATTGGGACCTGGGTTGTGACCAAATGTTCTTAATGAATGCGTCACAAACGTTTGAGGATTCGAAACCTCCAATGATCAGCACGGGTAGAGGGCGTACCACTTGTGCCTATTTTTTACCGGATAATAAACATATTTTGTATGGTTCTACTCATTTGGTGAACGATAAATGCCCGGATGTTCCTCTTCGGGAAAATGGTAAATACGTATGGCCGGTCTATGAAAGTTTCGATATTTTTATTGCAGATCTCGAAGGAAATATTATAGCCCAACTCACAAACGAACCCGGCTATGACGCCGAAGCAACGGTTTCGCCCAAAGGAGATAAAATAGTATTTACGTCTATGCGATCCGGTGATCTGGAATTGTATACCATGAATCTTGACGGTAGTGATGTAAAACAGATCACTGATGAGTTAGGCTACGATGGAGGCGCCTTCTTTTCGCCGGATGGAACACAATTGATCTTCCGCTCATCGCGACCAAAATCTGAAGCCGAAATCAAAGAGTACAAAGATCTACTGGCCCAGGGACTGGTACAACCTACCGAAATGGAGCTTTACCTTTGTAATGCTGATGGTAGTGATCTACGTCAATTGACCCATCTTGGTAACGCTAATTGGAGTCCGTTCTTTCATCCCGATGGGAAGAAAATTCTATTCAGCAGTAATTATGAATCAGAAAGAGGCTTCCCGTTTAACCTGTACCTAATTGACCTGGATGGGAAAAACCTGGAGCGTGTCACCCATGGTGAAACATTTGATGCCTTTCCGGTATTCTCGAATGATGGGAAGTATCTTGCGTTTTCCTCCAACCGGAACAACGGTGGTAATAGGGACACCAATCTTTTTATAGCCGAATGGCAGGATTAATATCTATTTCATTATTTTAATTCTCCGCAATAAAGATCAAAAAATATCGAGAATCCGGCAAAATTGTAACTTGCTTCTCGACAGATTTTTTTTAAATTCCGGCGCATCTTGAAAAATCACCTGAAGTGGCCGAACTTATATTTTGAATTTTCTGAAAACAAATCGAATCCCTCTTCTCTACGCAATACTTTGCTTGATATTCTATTGGGTTTTTGCCTATGATCTGGTTCGTAGTGACTTCATTAAGTTGATCACACTTTTTTTAGCACTTTTCTTTATCGGGTTCCAACTTATCAAGATATATGGCTGGAACTTTTGGCTTTTAGCCGGCTTTGGAGTAGCATTTAGACTTATTTTTTTATTTGCAATTCCGAATTTATCCCAGGATTTCTATCGGTTTATTTGGGATGGCCGCTTGGTTTTGAACGGAATCAATCCCTACTTATTCACTCCTGAAATGTTATTGGGAGATTCCTCCTTAACACACGGCATGGCTATAACGGAAGCTCAGCAACTTTACCGGGGCATGGGTGAACTCAATGGTAGCCATTACAGTAATTATCCTCCTGTCAACCAATTGTTTTTCGCCATAGGCGCCTTGTTGACCGGTAAGGGTGTTCTTGGTTCGGTGGCCGTGTTGCGAATCGTAACTATTTTGGCGGATGTAGGTATTTTATACTTCGGAAAGAAATTACTTGAGCACCTGAAACTTCCCGTTAAAAATATCTTTTGGTACTTCCTCAACCCTTTTATCATTATCGAACTTACCGGTAATCTGCACTTTGAAGGAGTAATGCTCTTTTTTGTGGTTTGGTCGCTGTATTTGCTTCATAAAGGCAAATGGTTTTGGGCAGCGGTACTTTTGGGTGTTTCGGTTTCCGTGAAACTGATCCCATTATTGTTCCTTCCTCTTTTCTTTAGGTATTTTGTAAAGAAGGATACTATTGGAAAAGGATTGAGTAATCTTTCAATGTTTTATATCGTCACTCTTGCAACGGCCACACTCACGTTTACGCCTTTTTTATCTTCGGAATTTATCTCCAACTTCTCACAATCGATCCTTTTATGGTTTCAGGATTTTGAGTTCAATGCCAGTATTTATTATATCATTCGATATATTGGATTTCAAACCATAGGGTGGAATATCATCGCAGATGTGGGGAAGATCCTTCCAATTGTGGTGATCTTGGTTTTACTTTTGCTCGCGTTCTTCCGAAGAAATGAAACCACTCAAAAACTGATCACGGTTATGTTATTAGGAATATTTTTCTATTTTTTATTATCCACAACCGTGCACCCCTGGTACGTCGCAACACCCTTGATACTCTCTGTTTTCACCAAATATAAGTTCCCAATTGTATGGAGCTTATTAGTGATGTTAAGTTACTCTGCCTACGGATCCGATGGGTTTTCGGAGAATTTATGGCTGGTGGCTGTGGAGTATTCGATCGTGATTGGGGTTGCTATATTGGAAATGGTCAATTATGATCTCTTGCCCTGGCGTAAAAAGTCGGGAATAATTTAACAGAGATAATAGATCTATAACATTTTAAAAGTATTGATCTCCTGTTCGGTCAGGTGACGGTAACGACCCCTGGGCAGGTCTTTTTTGGTGAGGGGCCCCAAAGTGACACAGTCAACCTTCACAACATTATAGCCCAGATGATCAAAAATGGTTCGTATCACACTATTACCCGTATGTTTTATTTTTAATCCAACTTCCCTCTTAGGTGCATTGTTGACGTAACTCACATCCTCAACTCTTATTTCTTTCCCGTCGATCTTGATTCCGTCGACAATTTTTTGCAGATCTGTTGCTCTGAGGTTTTTGTCCAGTTCGACATGAAACAAACGATCCATCCCCTTTTTGGTAAACTTTTGACGAAACGAATCGTCATTGGTAAATAACAGTAAACCTGTGGCATTTCTTCCCAATCTTCCAAATGGCCTGATCTTAGCATTACTGGCATTGGCAACGATATCCATAACCGTCAATCCTTTGGAATCGCTGTTAGTAGTTGCCACCCCTTTGGGTTTATTAAGAATTACATAGGTTGCAGGTTCGGGATT
>SMVA01178347.1_pt1 | contig 26797 bp, 25 predicted proteins | sample 2456451 | NCBI WGS metagenome assembly SMVA01 (sample SAMN11095933, study PRJNA526329) | marine sediment metagenome | biome: Marine sediment; feature: Surficial sediment; material: Deep marine sediment; isolation source: Hadal surficial sediment | place: Pacific Ocean | collected 2014-05 | depth... | reverse complement strand
CACCGATGATAACATATAATTTACTATCAGATCCGTTTACCGGAAGCAGATCGTAATAATCGCCGCCAACCTGCATTGCCGGGATCATCTCGCCGCATATATCAAGATTTCTAATTTCGGGAATACACGCAGGTAATAAGCTCTGCTGTATTTTCCTTGCAGTATCAAGGTCCTGTTCAATTTTCAATTTCTGTGCTTCAGCATCGTACAAACGTGCATTCTCAATTGAAACTGCCGCCTGATTTGCAGCACCCCACAACAGTTCAATATCCTTCCCAGCAAAATGGGACCCGGAATGTTTTAATCCGAACAATAATAATCCAACAGTTTTGTTTTTAATTATCATCGGTATTACTGTATATATTTCCTCTTTGATAAGCCGTTCAGCCATATCAGGGAAGACCTTTTTGAAATCAGTTTGTTCTATAGCAGGATTTTTTGCTATTAAAGATCTTTCTTTTAAGAACTGTACAATGTTCGATCTTGTTATTATGCAGTTATCTTTATTTATACCAACACTGTTGCATAAGCTTAGGTTTCCGTCTTTGTCCCTGATAAGTATGCCGAATTTATTGATCTTAAGTCCATCAACAAAAGTTTCATACATCAGTTCAAGAATATTATCAAGCCCAACCACTGTAGCCAGTTTGTTACTTAAGTCCATCATAATACGCTGATGAGCAAATTGCTCTGGATAAAACCGTTTTGTAAGAAAATCCTGGAACCTGTTTTTTGTTGATTGGAAAATCAATGCAAAAATTATAAAAAATATTCCCGCTACAATTCCCTGGTTTTCCACCCCTAATACCGAACTTATTCCCTGACCGGCAACGTAAACAACAAAAAAGTAAATGGCTGCCAGAGTTAGAGTAGCTGCACCGTACATGATAGTATTTTTTATTACAACACTTACATCCATTAACTGGTATTTAAAAATAGTATAACCAAATATTAACGGTACCAATGCAATAAGTACAATTGGTGCATAATATTCAGGGGAGTTAAAAATAGTATCGGTTATAGCCGGAGCAATTTTACTTGCATAAACTGAAACAGCAATACCAAAAATAAATGCAACAATAAACAGGAAAATTGGTTTCTTTTGTTCTTTATTTTTAATTCTTCTGTACTGTATAACTAAAGAGATGAGTGCAACCGCATATACAGCCATTATAAAATTACCAAACCAGTTTAAAAAGAGATAAAAATTACGCGTCGGAAGTATGTAATATCCAAATGATAAAACCAGAAAAGTGATTAGTAATAATGAAACTATTAAGGGTAATATAACAAGCGTTCGTCTAACCCATAGTTTCTCAGCAAATTTAAATGGACGCGGAAAATTCCAGATAAAGTTCAATAAAGTAGGACCAACAAAACTGATTCCAATAACCCAAATGGAGGAAATGAAAAGATACAAAACCGGTTGTTCTTTTACATGATCAATAATCTTATAATCTAATTGCATCAGAACAGCCATGGATGTAAACACGGCAAATACACCCAATGCATAAAAAAGTTTATGAGTCCTGCCTTCCGGTTTAGCTGTTAAAACTATAAATCCAATCAGCATCCAGAATAATGCGCTTAAAGAACCTGCAAGAGTTCCGTATTGAATAAGCTTTTTAATATAAACTTTTGTGGTTACAATTTCCTCATCCGGTTTTTGAATGACATAGTCAGCATATTCCCCACCCTTAACCTTGTTCAGTATCTCTTGAGCCTGTAAGGTATAGTTTAAAGTTTCTCCATTTATCATTAATAACTGGTCGCCATTTCTTATACCTGCATTCCAGGTAACTCCATCCACTTTCACTAAATCAAAAAATATTGCAGTGCTGTCTTTATTAATCTTTTTTGGTATCCACAAACATTCATCGTTGCTTGTAACCCGCACTTCAAGAACAAAGTAGATGTTAAGCAGAGCCACTGCAATTAATGCAATGGAAAACCCGGCTATCAGTTTAGGTTTCCATTTACAATATGTTGCTTTGATACTGTTCATTTAAGAATTAATTATATTTTTAAAACTATTTAACTTTAAGTATAACCATCGTAATATCATCGGATTGAGGTGCACCGTTTGCGAATTCGTAAACTTCCTTTTTAATACCTTCAAGAATTTCATTAACTGTGCCTGAAGCTAATCTTATAGCTGTTTCCTCCAACCTCTCATCAGAATATTCTTCTTCACTTTTATTCATAGCTTCTGAAATTCCATCAGTAAACAACACTATAACATCATCTTTTTCCAAACTTACTGTTTCAGAAATATAAGGTATTGTGCTCTCGACAACTCCAAAAATAATACCTCCCTTCTTAAGTTTAGTTATATTACCATCTCTTATTAACAACGGAGGATTGTGCCCGGCATTTACATAGGTTAATTTTCTTTCTTCATTATTTACAACTGCCCAAAAGAAAGTAATAAATCTTCCGTCGCTTGTATTTGCAAAAATCAAATCGTTTATTAGCGCAGTTGAATCTACTATATTTAAATCCTGTCTGCAGATAACCTGTAGGAAAGCCTGGATATTTGCCATAAGTAAAGATGCGGGTGCACCTTTCCCGGATACATCTGCAATTGCTACACAAAATCTGTTATCATCCAGAGTTATAACATCATAATAATCTCCGCCCACTTGTTTCGATGACATATTAACTGCAGCCATATCAAAATTACTAAAGCGGGGGAGAGTTTGGGGTAATAAATTTTGCTGAATCTCCCTTGCAATTTCCAGCTCTTCTTCCATCTTTTGCTTCACTAATTCTTCAAGAAACAATCTTTTGTTTTCCAGAGATATTATTGCAAGACTTCCAACCGAATAAATAAACTCAATATCAGAATCGGTGTAGGGTTGTTTGTTAATTCTTTCACCCAGCAATATCAATCCTTTTGTTTTGCCCTGCACTTCCATAGGAACAATAAGATTTACTCCCATCTCTCCTAAGAGTGGATATGTATTTAACACTTCTGATCTGTTTAGAGGGCTTGTAATCATACCGCAATCACATTGCTTTAAATCTTCTATCAGTTTTTTATTATCAAATTTTGAATCTAGAATCTCAATATCATCATCATCAAAACTTACAACTGCAAATTTAGAAACCATGAACTGTCCGATTAAAGAAAACACCAAAAGCTTTGCTACTTTTGTTGATTCTGAAAACAACCCGAATTCTTTACTCAGCTCGAAGAGCGCATTTAGTCTCTGTATCTTCGAATCCAGTTGGCGATTAACACCCTGTAATTCATTGATCCTTATAGAGTTTTGAATTGCAGTTGCCGATATATTCAGGATTGTTCTCAAAAATTCAAGGTCGTCCTGTGTGTATTCCGTTTTATTTAATTTTTCACCCAGGCAAACCATTCCAATACAATCTTCCGATGAAACTATTTTCTCTACAGCTATCAGTTTTGATGATAACATAAAATTTTTAAGTCGTTCATCTTTAAGACAATCTTCTTTGGCTTCCAGCACCGGGAACTTATCAATCGTACTGTTACTTAATCCCTTAGAAATCTTTAACTCGATCTTCCCATTCTCGCTTAAAGCTATCAGACCCTTCGTCGATAAAAACTTTCCGAGGCATGTGAGAAGAACATTATTAAGAATAAACTGGAGATCTAAACTGAAGTTTATTATTCTGCTAAAATCTACAAGAGACGTTAAATCTCTTTTTAGTTTAAGATTACCTTTATTATTCATTAATTATAAGATTAATTTATTCTTTTTGAAAGCAGTACCTGGTTGTACTTGCCGGGAATTGTAATATATTTAACATCGTCCATTAAAGTTTTCATCAGGTACATACCTAAACCGCCAACTCTGCCATTTCTATAATATTTTTGCAAATCAGGATCCGAGATACCTTTCGGATCGAATGTAGAACCATGATCAATAATGGTTACAAGAAGTTTGTCGGAGTTATATTCAAGTTTAATAACTATCTCACCATCAGGAAATGAATTATATGCGTGCTTTATTATATTAGTACAAGCCTCATCCACAGCAAGCATAACATTTTCAATTTCATCCTTTGCCAGGCCTGAATCAGATGCTTTGCTGCTGACAAAATCTCTGATTAACGAGAGATTTTCAGTACGACTTTTAACGCTTATTTTGCTTCTATTTAGATTCGTCGTTCCCAACTTTATCACTCTTATTAAATTTATTTACTGCCTCATCTTCCGTACTGAATATTTCATACAATAACGGGAAGCCAAGCAAGTCAAATATGTTATAAACTTTTTCATTCATACTAGTCAGTTTAATATCACCGCCGTTATCTCTTATTTTTTCAACATATGCCATAAATACCCCCAGCCCGGCGCTGCTTATGTAAACAAGATCCTTAAAGTTTACAACAATTTTAAACTTATTGTTATCTATCAATTCGGTGAAATTACTTTCCAGCGTTGGGGCTGTGTGAGCATCAAGATATCCCGACACATTGATCACGCTTATATCACCTTTATCTATAATTACTGTGCTGAATTCTGCCATTCTTTCTCTCCGTTAAATTTAATTTTTTGCCTGTCCCGCCCTCCTTCTTCGGATTGACGGGGTTTCCATTTTAAAATTATTAGAGTAATATCATCATACTGCGAATGATTTTTTGCAAACATAGACACTTCGATTAATACTTTTTTAGAAATTTCATCTGAACTTTTATTTCTGCTCTCAAGCAAAATTTCAGTAAAATATTTTTCTCCAAAATCATCTAGATTCTCATTTTTAGCTTCCGTTATACCATCGGTGTAAAATACAATGGTATCGTTTTCCTTCAAATCAATTATTAACTCATCAAGAGTAGCTTCAAAATGTTTTTTACTGCTCATGCCAAGACCCATGCCCGAAGGTTTTAATGTTTGGGCTGTATCGTTCCTTAAAAGAAGCACCGGGCAATGTCCTGCCCTTGCTATATTCAATTTTCTTTCATTAAAATCGATCAAGCCGTATGCTGCGCTTACAAAGGTTTTACTATCTAAAGTGCTTTTTAAAATATCGTTTGCTTTAATAAGAATCTCTCTTGGGTTTTCAATTGTTTTAGAAAGTGATTCAAATATTCCCTTAATCTCTGCCATAATAAATGCTGCGGAAATACCTTTACCAGAAACATCAGCGATCAATATACCAAGTTTAGATTCTGATATTTTAAAAAAATCATAATAATCTCCGCCAACCTCAAAAGCCGGAACAAAGACAGACGATATTTCAAGATCCTCATATTCCGGATTTTTTTCGGGGATTATTTTTCTCTGAATCTCTCTGGCAACATCAAGTTCTCTCTCCAGTCGTTCCTTTTCAATTGATTCCTCAAGCAATCTTGAATTTTCCATTGATATGGAAGCATAATCTGAAAATGTGGCAATAGCATTTTTATCTTCTTCATTAAATTTTTTGTCATTCTTACAAACCACTACCAATAGACCCTGTGCCTTACCGTGCGCTTTCAATGGGGATATTGCCATTGCTCTATACTTCTGACTAAGTTTTGATTGCACTTCAATATCAGCCAGCTTTAAGAATATTGTATCATCCAAATTCTCCCAATCAACTTTCATCAAAATAAACTTGTTTAACAAGATCGAATCTACAATGCCAATATTTTTATTTGCGAGGGAAATAAATTCATCTTTCTCTTTCCAGATTATCCACGAAGCGTCAGCACCACTTACTCTTATTGCAATATCTGTTATAGTTTCAGCCAGTTCATTATATTCCAGTACCTGTGTAATAAGTTTACTAAAGTATTGTAAAGATGAAACCTCTTCTGCTTTCCTGTCAAATGCTTCGGCAGTTGGTATATGAAATAGTGTGGTAAAGAAAAGTACACTGAAATATATAGCTGCGTAAAGCATTATAATGTCTGTAAACTCCTTTAATGATGGAGAAATCGAGCTCAGCATTTTACCATGGATAGTAGCATCACCAGAATTATTTAAGTTTACAATAAAAAGAACAGCAATTACTATTGAGATTACGAGCAGAGCAATTTTTTCTTTTTTAACAATAAACGCAATCCACGAAATTCTTAATGAGTTTAAAAGCATCAGTAGAAAAGATAAAATCATAAATGTATCGCTTATAAAAGACAACTCATTTGTTCCAAAATACTGCGATGTTAATGAATCAAGAACAAAGAAAACAAACATTGTGTAAAAGAATATCTTTTGGTTGCCGCTTTGCTTGAAGAAAAATAAATGCCTGAGAGTAATAAATACGTATATAATAAATCCAACTATTAAAAAAATATATGCAAGTGTAATAATGGTAGAAACCAAACTTGGATTGTTCAGTTTCTCATTCACATTTTCAAAGAGCAAAGACATTATAGAATCAGAAAACATAATTAAAAAGAAGATAAATGCATTTAGTATTCCAATATTCATTATAAGAGACAACGGACTTGCATTTCTCATTTCAAAAATGTCCATCAGGAATAAAAAAAGAAACGAGATGGCTGATATTATTAATAAGTCCGTTACAAGCTTATATACTATCAGTTCACTCCCTGAGAATAAAAGATTGAATACCAGCAATGCACCTGAAGAACCCAGGAAAAGCCTGAATTGAATATTATCCAGAATATTTATTTTGTCCGCATTCAAATTCGTATAATTAGTCATTCATATTTGTTTAACAAAATACAGATAGAAAAAATGAAAGAGTGTGTGAAAATAACCTTTTTTTGAAATTATGTAAAGAGAAGAAGTATAAGCGGGGTAAATTCAGGATATTTGAAAATATTAAAAAAACCGCCCATATCGGACTGTTTTTTAGATTTATTGGAACAGCTAAAACTTAACTACGAATCATCTTCCAATTTATCGTGGGATTTAAATTGTCTTTTGAATTTTTTCTTCCAATCCTTCATTTCAAGTCTAAATTGCAGCAATTCTTTTTTTAATTCCTCCATTTCCAACCTAAGCTCACCATTACTTTCATTAAAATTAAAGAATTTATCAAATTCCGGCATACTATTGAATGCCAATGAGTCATTAAAGTTATAAAAATTATTCCAGTTGAAATATTTGAGTGAATCCAGAAGTTCACGGTGGGTTTCCAATAAAGAATCCGTATCAAATTGAACATGATATTTAAACTCAAATGAGTGAGAAGAATCACCATCAAAATGGAATTTAATCATATCATCCAAATGTTCAATTCTTGGAATGAATTGGGAATAAAACTTAAAGTTATTCGCCACACTATCAAAGGCGCTGAACAAACTATCAAAATTCAGTATTTTTATAACAGGCATATTAAAATTCGAAATTTCCACTCTGCAAAGATTGGAATCAAAACTAATTTTAAAATTCTTGTTCCAGCTATAATCGTATTTTAACTTTTTCCAGCTCGAGTCGAATCTATGAATATTAATAGTATTTAGTCTACCAACTTGTACTTTTAATTCTATTGCCTTTCCATTTAACGCTGCATCCTGTCCACTTAATTCAGTTTTAAAATCGCGCATAAAAGATTCGTACTCTTCAGGATCAAATTCAATATTCTCTGAAAAAATTGAATCGGGAGTTAGGATAATATAATTTTTATTATGTGCCGTCCTTATCTCACGAACAACATTTACAACAACGGGATTCTTAGAGAAAGAGACAGTAGCTGGAACAAACTTACGGAATTTATCTTCATTGAAATTTTCTGCAAAGGTTAGTAGATCGCTTTGTATAGCCCGCTGATAGTTCCAGAGATTAGAATTTATGGCAACAGTATTATTTGTATTAACAAGAATCTGGGTTTCAAGTTCTACAGCATATAGATTAATTATCGAATCCATCTGTTTTATTTGATTTTCATTCAGCTCCAGGGCAAGCAGGAATTTTTCGTAATTATTTTCTTCACGAACAATATCAAGATTTTTTATTTCAACAAACTCTTTTCCCGCATCATCATAACCTAGATGAATATATTGCTTATCCTTAGTATCAAGCGGTAACTGCTTATACATTGCAAAATTAAAAATGTCTTCATTGTTAAGATCTGCTGTAAATAGTAACGGCTGTAAGTTCTCTTTATAAAAACCAGCAACATTTGATTTTTGCTGATTGATAAGATTATTAATAACATCGGGATTAAATTTTAACATTACCATTAATATAATAGTAATTGCACCAAGCCCAATTGCGGGTGACCACCTGAACACTCTTTTATACCAGACCTTTTGCGATTCTATCCGGGCAAACAATCTTGTTTCAAAATAAGGCGATTCAGGCAGGGTTTTGAACGAAGAGGAAGTAAGTTTTTTAATTTGCTGCAGATCTTCAAGTTTTTTCTGCAATTCAAGTGAAGATTTAATTTTTTCTTTTAACTGCTCAACTTCATTAGGAGAAAGCTCGCCATCAATATAGACAGAAAGTAATTCAAAATCTTTATCGGCTTTACTCATTAGCTTAACTCCGATTCGATTGGCTTAAGGATTTTTTTTAGTCCTTCCCTCGCTCTGTAAATTCTGGATTTAACAGTACCCATTTCACAATTTATCGTTTGTGCTATTTCCTGATAACTGAATCCCTCAATATCTTTAAGCAGAAGTGGAACCCTCAATTTAACAGGTAATTTTGATATTGCATCCATAACAATTTTAGAAATATCGTTTACTTCTGTAGAGGAAGTATATTCTAATTTCTCACTTGCTTCCTTAATTGGTACAAATATTTTTCTTACATTTTTCTTTCTAAGATGATCTTTGCATTTATTAACAGTTATTCTGTAAAACCACGTTGTAAACTGTGACTCAAAACGGAAATTCTTAAGATTTTTATAAATAGTTATCATCACTTCCTGTGCTAAATCATCTACTACCTCTGAATCGCTGAGTACTAAATAAATAATGTTTCTAATTTTTTCCTGATGCCTTTGAACCAGCAATCTGAATGTTGATTCATCTCCGTCTATAAATCTTTTTACCAGAGAAAAATCATCATCTAACTTAAGTATCTGAGGTTGAATCAACTCTTCATTATTTTTTTTATTTGAACTCATTTTTTAGACGCTGTGCTTAAATGATTGTTCCGTAAAATTAGTAGCTTTGACAGTTCCAGATGCAGATAAATTAAGTAACCACCCAAATTTGCAAAAGTATGGGCATCTACTTAAATTGAACCGAAAATTTCAAGGAGTAATTTATGAAAATTAAAACTACCGAAAAATATAATGCCGTTGTTATTGCATTAAAGGGAAATGTGATGGGCGGTGATGATACAAAAAGTTTTAATGAGTATTTACACAATTTGATTGACAAAGGGAAGAAACATGTTGTTATCGATCTATCAGGTGTAAAATTTATGAATAGTTCGGGTTTGGGTATGTTAATTGGCGCACTTACAACGGTTAAGAAAGCTGATGGACAATTAAAACTAGCCAGGGTTACTGATAAAATTGAGAGTCTTTTAATTATAACAAGATTGATTACTATTTTTGAATCATTCGATACGGTTGACGAAGCTGTTGAAACATTTTCATCTTAATTAATTTAAAAAATAACATTGATTTTAAAACTCCGGGTTGTTTCACTCGGAGTTTTCTTTTTGCTTTAACATATAATAATAAATTTTTGTAAAATATAATGGGTGTAACTGTTCTTGTTGGGTGCCAGTGGGGCGATGAGGGGAAAGGCAAAATTGTAGATATCCTTAGCGAAAATTATGATATAGTCACCCGTTATCAGGGTGGTGCTAACGCCGGCCATACAGTTGAGGTTGGTGACAATCAATATATACTCCATCTTATACCATCGGGAATATTAAGGAATAATGTAAAATGTGTGATAGGCAATGGAGTTGTTGTAGATCCAATTGCTTTATTGGAAGAGATAAAACTGTTAAAAGAAAATGGAATTAATGTTGATGGAAGATTGTTTATTAGCCATAATGCACATCTGATTATGCCCTATCACAAACTTTTAGATTCTATTAGTGAAAGCAGTAAGAAGAAAATTGGTACTACCGGAAGGGGTATTGGACCCTGCTATGTTGATAAGTATGCAAGAAAGGGAATAAGAATAGTTGATCTTATGAACAAGGAAATATTGGAAAGAAAAATACGGGATAACCTTGAAGAGAAGAATACTCTTCTTAAAAAAGTTTATGAACATGATGGTTTGGATGCAGACAAAATAATAAATGATTATATCCAATTCGATAAAGCTATTGATAAATATATTACAGACGTTCCGTTGATGCTGAATAATGCCATAAGAGATGGCAAAAGTATATTATTGGAAGGAGCACAAGGCGCACTCCTTGATGTTGATCATGGTACTTATCCTTATGTCACATCTTCAAGCCCTACTTCCGGAGGTGCATGCACGGGATCAGGTATTCCTCCAAACAAGATAACTTCTGTTTTTGGCATTGTGAAAGCATACACAACACGCGTTGGTAACGGTCCGTTCCCCACAGAACTCACTAATGATGTAGGAGAAAAACTTAGAAAAGAAGGTGCTGAGTACGGAGCAACAACCGGAAGACCTCGACGCTGTGGGTGGTTTGATGCTTTTCTTGTAGGTTATTCTGCAATGATAAACGGAATTGATTCTGTTGCAATTACCAAACTAGATGTATTAGGCACATTTGAATCGATTCAAGTGTGTGTTGGTTACAAATTGAATGGAAAATCCCTAAACTCATTCCCTACGGATGTTGAACAGTTAAATAACGTAACACTGGTTTATGAATCTTTGGATGGATGGATGGAAGATATTTCGGAATGTAAATCTTATGATGAGCTTCCTCAAAAAACAAAGGAATACCTTAAGTTTATTTCCGATCAGGCAAATATTAAAATTGAGATTATTTCAGTTGGCCCTAAAAGAAAACAAACTTTCACTATAAATTGATTCAATGATTTTAATAAGGTCTGTTCAAGATAAAAAATCAATAGTTTTGTAATTGAAATTTAAATATTATACTAAGCGATTTTATTATCAATGTTTCTAAATATTTAACGAATATCCGATAATGAAAATGTATGGCGGACCGGCTTCAATTAACATTAAGGTTCTTCTTGTAATTGCAGCTCTGCTGATTGCTGTTGGAACCTTGGTTTATACCCAAAGTCTGGTTTCGAAACTGCAGAAAAAAGAAAAAGAAATTGTTGAACTTTATGCACGCGGGATAGAGTACGTTGCAAATTCTTCCAATCCAAATGAGGATATCACCTTTCTTTTCGATAACATTATAAAACCAATCGACTTCCCTCTTATCTTAACCGATGCCGATGATAATGTAAACATTTACAACAGAACCGATATACGAAACATTGATTACGATACATCTTATACCGAAGAAGAATTTATAGCATTTATTACTGAAAAATTGCGCGAAATGGATAAGATGCATGAGCCTATCCGTGTAACTTATGCAGATACTTTAGTGCTAACTAAAATCCACTACGGAGATTCTGAGTTTGTTACTCAATTAAAATACTACCCATTTGTTCAAATTCTGATTGCAACTTTATTCATCATACTTGGGTACGTTGGTTTCAGAAGTATAAAGAAGAGTGAACAAAGCAACATTTGGGTTGGAATGGCAAAGGAAACCGCTCATCAATTTGGTACGCCAATATCAAGTTTAATGGGTTGGCTGGAAATGCTTAAACTTCACTATAATGAGCCGGATAAAGTTTTGGATGTTGCAGAAGAAATAACCGATGACGTTGAGAAATTAAATAAGATTACATATAGATTTTCAAAAATTGGTTCGAAACCACAGATGAAAAGTAAAATAGTGTTTGAGGAGTTAAAAAAGGTAACTGACTATTTTGAACGACGGCTTCCACAGACAGGAAAAATGGTCGATTTAACAATTGAGGGAGATAAACACGTTTGTACTAAAATGAATCCTGAATTATTTGAATGGGTAATTGAAAATCTAATTAAAAATGCTCTGGACGCAATAGAAAACAAATCAGGATGGATAAAGATTTATATTACCAAAAGAAAAAAATATGTTGAGATCGAAATATCCGACAGCGGAAAGGGAATTGATTTAAAAAGAAGAAAAGATATATTCAGACCCGGTTATAGTACAAAGCGACGCGGCTGGGGTTTGGGATTGAGTCTGGCAAACAGAATTATCGAAGAATATCACGGAGGTAAAATATTTGTAAAGTCATCTGTACACGGTGAAGGTACAACTTTTATGATAATGCTGAAGAGCTGCTAATTTACTTATTTACAGTAATTATTTATATTTAAATCAGAATATAAAATCATCCATTATTTCGCCCGTTCAAAATCTATAACTAAATCCTCAATAAGATCATTCGACCCCATTATTTGAGTTCATATTTCCTTTTTGTCCATTGCAACAATGTTAAGATTACAAGTAATTTTTACCTAATTACCTGGCTGTTACAAAAAACTTACATTTGGGAATAAATTCATAATCTGAATTAGTGGCATTGTAGTTGATTATTAGGGGGAGAAATAGTTTAAGCATAGCATCCCTCCGATAATGACACACAAAACTGCCAGGTTTCGCCCTCAAGATCTGGCAGTTTTACCTTTTAAACACAACAAAAATCTTTCATTTTATTCAAAGAATATATTATATCATTTTTACTTGCCGGAACATCTACAACTATTTTTCCGATGTCCGAAATGATAACAAACAATATTTTACCATTAACATTCTTTTTATCGTTTTGCATAGCTTTATAAACCCTCTGATTATTTATCTTCTGTATAATCTTTTGAAAATGGATTGTTCCCACTAATAAAAGCAGTTCATTAATTCTTGAAGATGATAATAACCCAATTTTGGTTGACAGAAAAAGTGAGCAAATAATTCCCGCAGCAACAGCTTCTCCGTGTTTAATGCGAAATCCAAGTTCACTTTCAATAGCATGGGCAAAGGTATGCCCAAGGTTTAATATTTTTCTAATACCTTTTTTTTCAAACTCGTCCTGAGATACTACACCGGCTTTAATCTTAACACTTTCTGTAATAATTTTATTCATTACATTTTTATTGAGAGATTTAATTTTAGCAATATTTTTTGTTAAGAAGCTATAAAATTCTTTATTTGATAATAAACCATACTTTATCAACTCGCCTAATGCAGAATCCAACTCTCTTCCAGGCAGTGATGATAGGAATATTGTATCAATAAAAACCAATTTTGGATTATAAAATACTCCAATGATATTTTTTCTTTTATTAAAATTAATTGCTGTCTTTCCTCCAATCGAACTATCAATCATAGCCAGTAAAGTTGTTGGGATATGTACAAGTTGAATGCCTCTCATATAAGTAGCTGCAGCATATCCTGCAATATCTCCGGTCACTCCCCCGCCAATTGCAATCAGCGTTGTATCCCGGCTAAACTTATTATTCAGGAGTGCACTATAAATTTTCTTAATCTGAATATCTGACTTAAATTTTTCTCCGGATGGAAAAACTTCATAAAAAATTCTTCCATCGTGCTTTGAAAAAACTGATTTTATAGATGGAAGGTGACATTTTGAAACATTTTCATCAATCACAATAAATAAATTGTTGAAAAGTTTGTATTTTTTTAATACTGAAGGAACTTGACTTAAATTAGATTCCCCAATAATAACTGGGTAAGAAGCTTGTTCGGTATTAATTATTATTTTGCTCAAAATAATAAGTGATTTTTAATGCTTGATTGACTCATTAATGACACGTGCAATTTTGTCAACGGTCATACCTATGGAATTATGATCGGTAGCAATTGTATAATCTGCTTCTTCATAAAACTTAATTCTCTGATTTAATAATGATTCTACTTTGGTAATATACTTCTCTTCTCCCGGTACTTCTTCATCATCGAAACTCATAACCGGTCTATCTCTTTTATGTTTAAGTCTTTGATATATATTTTCAGGAGAAGATTTAAGAAAAATAAGTTTACCGGATTTTCTTACTATTTTCCTGTTCTCAGTATTGATCAAAGTTCCACCTCCTAATGAGATAATTGAGTTTTTACCTGCAGCTAGTCCCCTTAGAACTTCAGTTTCTTTTTCCCTGAAATAACTCTCACCATTATCTTTAAAAATTTCAGTGATGTTTTTCTTCTCAATTTTTTCTATTTCTTTATCAAGATCAAAAAATACCCATCCAAGAGTGTTTGCAAGTATAGGCCCGATAGTACTTTTGCCGGAAGCCATAAAACCTGTTAAGTAAAAAATTTCTTTGCTCATTATCTTAAATTCTTTTACTCAAAATAATCTATTAAAGGAAAAAAGAAAATTATTTTTGATATTGCTCGGCTAGAATACAAAAAACTTAAAATTGGAAAGCAACACCAAGCATAAAGGTAAGACCGTCCAAATTTATTTTTGTATTGAACGATCCTTCCGGTAAGATGATTATATTTCCTTCATATTCAATTTCCTGCTGTTCGTATTGACTGGATACCGTAAACTGTGGGTCTCTGAATTTCATTTGGAAACGTAAAGCGACATAATTTATCGGTACATAATCCATTGATATCGAAACGTGTATACCGAATGCTGCTTCTTTCTTAATATTTTTAACTTCTGCATTACCAATTTCCCTTATGAATTCACCATTGTAATATGCTAATCCGCCACCCATTAAAAACTTAAATCCTTCGGTAGAAAAAGGCAGTAAATAATATGCAGTCAGTTCAACAGGAATCAACTTAAAACCATCATCAACTAAAAGCGTTACAACTGAGCCACCGAGGAATACATTTAAGTTTGGAGCTGATCTGGTTATTCTAATATATTCGATATTTAATCCGAGTATGAGAGGTTCACTTACTCTAAAACGGATATCTACACCCGGATTCCAAATATCTTCAATTAGAAATGATCCATTTCTTACAACAATATCGGATGCATTCGGGTTTAAAAATACTGATGCCGAAGTTGTATAAAATCCATAAACCCCAATGCTGATATCATTACCATTATACTGGCAAAGCGCCGGGATGTAAAACAGGAAATGAAATATTATGATAATAGATATTCGCATATTAAAAATTATTAGTCAATTTAATGTGTATAAATTGTAGAATTATTTTAAAAATAAAAACCCCCAAATAATACCCGTTAGTAATTGAGCAGTTTTAACATCATAAAGAATAATCATTGCATCACAATATAAAATGGATTACTTTATAGCACGCTTTACGCACGGGATACACAAATATCCAGCAAAATTTTTCCCTGAGTTACCAAGATGGCTCATAAAAAAAATACTCTAAAGAAAATGATATTATATTAGACCCGTTTGGAGGAAGTGTGACATCGAGTATTGAGGCTCTACTCAACAATAGAAATTCTGTAAGTGTTGATATTGACCCTTTTGCTAAATTTCTATCAAAGGTTAAAACGACCAAGTTAGATAGTGAAGAACTTGAAATATATTCAAATATTCGAGTACTTGTTTAGATCCACCGAAAGGTCGTTTACAGTAGGTTACCCATTTCTTTTCATAGAGTTCATTCAATAACTTTTGAAACGCTTTATTAAAACCAAGTCCCTCTATTTTACCAACGAAGTTAAGCTCGCTGTTTCTATAGGCTTTCTTAAAGAAGTATAAAAACTCCTTGTTGAATAAATCCGAGATTATATTTGCGTGTATAAAGAAACCACGGTATTTTGCCTTTTTAGAATACAGGCAGGGCTATGGCGTAGTGTGTGGACAGACGCTTGTTTTGATATTCCTGCTTTTTTTTTGCATTGTGAAATGCTCTCTGTATTGCACTACTACAAAGAGGTTTTTCATCTCTTTCGGGAAATAACCAATATTGCGGTTTATATATTTTGTAATACTCACGTAATCTTTTCAACAGCTTAATCGACAGCAAAGTGTATCTGTCTCTTTTTCCCTTACCCTGCTCAACCCGGATTTGCATTCTGCCGCTATCAATATCTTTCACCTTTATGTGCAGTGCCTCTGCAAGCCTCAAACCTGCTGAATAGATAATCATTAATACCATTTGGTGTTTGATATTTCCAACATTCTTCAAAATTGCTTTTACTTCATTTGCTGAAAGTATTATTGGTAATCTCTTTTCAGTTTTCGGGTGTGGTATCTTATCTAACTCCCAGGGTCTCTCTAAACAATTGCAATAGAAAAACTTCAGCGCACTTTAGACTTGTGCTATCCCCGAACCACTCGCTTTTTGTTTATACAGTGAATAAAGATATCCTTCTATCTCCTCTTTCCCAAGTAAGTCTGGTGATTTACCGTTATGGGCAACAAACCTTTTCATATGAAACAGATATATCTGGATAGTACGCTTGCTGAAGTTCCTTAGTCCCATTCTTTGCAGCATTTTGTTACTTAATTCTCCCATTTCTCTAGTCCTTTTATTTAATGAATAAGTTGAGAGAAAATATAAAAATTAATTGCTACTTTTTAGCTCCGTCAAAATTTAAAAGAACTCTTTTGCTAACGCGATAGCGGTTTCGTTCAACATGCAGTATAGTAATGAGCGACGAAGTGCTTAATCGGTGCGGCTTTCATCCGTTCCAGCTTCATCCCGGTTTGATAAGGAATCACTCGCAATCCGCCATTAGAAACAAAACAAAACCATTTTGATATATTAAAAAACCATACTATCTTTTTACCTCAAATGAAAAAGACAAATTTATATCACCATCATTTTCATACTTGCTCTCGGGCGAGGTTGAATTGATATGCTGTAAAATAGTAAAAATTATCATAAACCCGTCTGAGTAAATCAGTCGGGTTTTTTTATTTCCCCACAGGTTTACTCAGGCACAGGAATCAAAAAATGAGTAAACTAAAAATAGCAATTCAAAAAAAAGGCAAACTGAACGAGAAATCTCTCGGACTCCTTAAAGAATGCGGAATCAAGCTTTCTAATGGCAACAACAATCTAAAAGCAACTGCCAAAAATTTCCCAATCGAAGTACTGTTTTTACGCGATGATGATATTCCTCAATATGTTGAACAAGGTGTTGCGGATATAGGCATTTTGGGTGAAAACGAAGTATGGGAAAAAGAGAAAAACGTAAAGACAGTTGAGATACTTGGCTTTGCCGCTTGTAATTTATCTTTAGCAATCCCGAAGGATGAAAGCTATACCGGTCTTACATATTTCGCCAACAAGAAAATAGCAACCAGTTATCCTAAAATCCTTAAAAAGTTTTTTGATGAAAAGAAGATTAACGTTGCAATAGAGGAAATTGGCGGAAGCGTTGAGATAGCTCCCGGAATCGGTTTGGCAAATGCAATCTTCGATATTGTAAGCACAGGAAGCACGCTTTTAATTAACGGTTTAAAAGAAGTTGAAGTTGTTGCCAGGAGCGAAGCAGTATTAATTTCGAATAAATTTTTGGATGACTGTAAGCTTCAGATTCTTGATAAACTTCTGTTCAGAATAAAAGCCGTTAGAAACTCATCTGAAAATAAATACATTCTACTTAATGCACCAAACAGTTCAGTTGAGCAGATATTATCCATCCTGCCCGGCATGAAATCCCCTACTATTTTACCATTAGCAAAAGAGGGATGGAGTAGTATTCACTCCGTGGTAAAGGAAGATGAATTCTGGGATATCATTGGCCGGCTAAAATCATTCGGGGCACAAGGAATACTTGTTATTCCCATCGAAAAAATGGTGTTGTAAAATTATAACTTGAATAGATATGAATAAAATAATATATCCAAATAAACAAGACTGGCTGCAGCTAACACAAAGACCGGCTGCCGATATAAGCGAGTTGAAAAACATAGTAAATCAAATTTTCGATGAGATAAAAAAAGATGGTGATGAAGCCGTAAAAAAATACTGCCATATTTATGATAAGGTAGATTTAGATTCGTTGGCAGTAAATGAAAAAGAGATAATTGATGCTTCTAATAAAGTACCGGAAGAATTGAAGCAAGCCATTCAACTTGCAAAAAGTAATATTGAAAAATTCCATGCTTCTCAGCAAGAAAAATCAAAAAAAATTGAGACTGTAAAAGGAGTAAGCTGCTGGCGTGAAAGCAGGGCTATTGAAAAAGTTGGAATTTATATTCCGGGCGGTACTGCTCCTTTGTTTTCAACAGTTTTAATGTTAGGTATTCCTGCTAAACTTGCCGGATGTAAGGAAGTGATCCTGTGCACTCCTCCGAGCAAAAGTGGGAAGATCAACAATGTAATTTTATATGCTGCTGATTTGGTGGGAATCACTTTTGTTTTCAGAGTCGGAGGAATCCAGGCAATTGGTGCAATGACATTTGGAACGAACAGCATTCCTAAAGTAGATAAGATTTTCGGTCCCGGTAACCAGTTTGTAACTGCTGCAAAACAGGAAGCTCAAAACTTTGGTGCAGCAATCGACATACCCGCAGGTCCCAGTGAGTTATTAATTATTACCGATAAAACCTGTAATCCTTCGTTCGTTGCAGCCGATTTACTTTCTCAAGCCGAACACGGAAAAGACAGTCAGGTTATTTTACTTTCCGATGGTGATGATGTAATTGATAAGGTTTTATTAGAATTAAAACAACAAGTAAAAACATTACCAAGAAAAGAAATAGTACAACAAGCTTTAGAAAACAGTAAGGCAATTGTTCTGCCAAGCTTAAAAGAGTGTATTGATTTCAGTAATGTGTATGCGCCCGAACACCTGGTATTAGCAGGAAATAACTTTAAACCGTTGATCTCCAAAATTTCAAATGCGGGTTCGGTTTTCATAGGAAATTACAGTTGTGAAAGTGCGGGAGATTATGCAAGCGGAACAAATCACACCCTTCCGACAAATGGTTATGCACGTAATTATAGTGGCGTTTCTTTAGATTCATTTGTAAAGAAAATCACCTTTCAGGAATTAACGAAAGAAGGCATTCAAAATATCGGTCTTTCAATTGAACTAATGGCGGAGGCAGAGCAATTGTTTGCCCATAAAAATGCAGTTACATTAAGATTAAAAAGTTTTTAAAATGTTTGAATTAAACGATAAAATAGTTCGCAAAAACATTCTCAATCTCAAGCCTTATTCAAGTGCAAGAGATGAATTTTCCGGGGATGATGGAGTGTATTTAGACGCCAACGAAAACCCTTTCGGAGAGCTTAACCGCTATCCCGATCCTTATCAAAAGGAACTAAAGAAAAAATTAAGTGAAATAAAACCTATTCCTTCTGAAAATATTTTTGTTGGCAATGGCAGCGATGAAGTTATTGATTTGACTTTTAGAATATTCTGTAACCCGGGAAAAGATAAAGCTCTGACTTTTTCACCAGGTTATGGAATGTATGATGTTTCAGCTCAAATTAATGACATTGAGTTGATAAAAGTTCCTTTAAATAAATCTTTTCAAATTGATTTTGATGCTGCAGAAAAGTATTTGAATGATAGCGCTTTAAAACTCATACTTGTTTGCTCGCCAAACAATCCAACCGGAAATATCATTAATAACATTGAATTACTACTGCAAAAATTTAAGGGAATTGTAGTAATAGATGAGGCATATATCGACTTCAGCAAAACAGATTCCTTCATTACCAAAATCAAAGCGTTCCCTAATTTGATTGTTTCTCAAACATTCAGCAAAGCATGGGGATTAGCTGCCTCAAGAGTAGGCACAGCTTATGCAAGTGCCCAGGTAATTTCATTGTTTAACAAAGTAAAACCCCCTTACAATGTAAGCGAACTAAATCAAAAAGCAGTTGTGAATGCGTTGGAAAACTATTCTGAATTTGAAAAAAGAAAATCCATAATACTGAAGCAAAAATCCTGGTTGGAAAAACAATTGCAAGGTATACCTGTTGTAAAAAAGGTTTACCATTCTGATTCTAATTTTATTTTAGTTGAAGTAACTGATGCCGATAATGTTTACAACAAACTAATCAGAAAAAAGGTGATAATTAGAAACAGAAATAGTTTGGTTAAAAACTGTATTAGAATAACAGTTGGAACTCCGGATGAAAATAAAAAACTCATTAAAGAATTAAATGAATTATAAATTATGAAGAAAGTATTATTCATAGACAGAGACGGGACTTTAGTGATTGAACCTTCTATCGATTTTCAATTGGACAGCTTAGAAAAACTGGAATATTACCCGGGAGTTTTTCAATCCTTATCCCGAATAGCGAAAGAGCTTGATTACGAATTACTAATGGTTACAAACCAGGACGGATTGGGAACCGATTTATTTCCCGAAGAAAAATTTTGGACGCCACAGAATAAGATAATTCAGGCATTCAAAAATGAAGAAATTGAATTTGCCGACATTCTGATTGACAAAACATTTCCTCACGAAAATCTTCCTTCCCGAAAACCCGGCATTGTTATGTTTAAACACTATCTAAAAGGAAATTATGACATTAAAAATTCTTTTGTAATCGGTGATAGATTAACAGACGTGCAGCTTGCAAAAAATCTTGGCTGTAAAGCAATTTACATCAATAAAGATAAATGCGAAGATGCTATGCTATCAACATTAAACTGGGATGATATTTATCAACTTCTCAAATCCGAACCGAGAACGTATAGTGTTGCAAGGAAAACTTCTGAAACCAAAATCGAATTTAAAGTCAATTTAGATGGTTCCGGAAAAAGTTCCATTTCAACCGGCTTGGGATTTTTTGATCATATGTTAGAGCAAATCGCCAAGCATGGAAACATTGATCTATTCATTAAAGTAAACGGCGATTTAGATATTGATGAACACCACACTATCGAAGATACGGCAATCGTATTAGGCGAAGCTTTCTATCAAGCATTGGGAACTAAAAAAGGTATTGAACGATACGGTTTTCTATTGCCTATGGACGACTGTCTGGCACAAGTTGCTATCGACTTTGGCGGACGACCCTGGTTGGTTTGGGAAGCTGATTTTAAAAGAGAAAAAATTGGTGAAATGCCTTCTGAAATGTTCATGCACTTTTTTAAATCATTCAGCGATAGTGCAAGGTGCAATCTAAACATCAAAGCAGAAGGAAATAACGAACACCATAAGATAGAAGTAATCTTTAAGGCATTTGCAAAAGCTATAAAAATGGCAGTAAGTAAAACCGGTAATTATTCAATCCCAAGCACAAAGGGAACATTATGATTGCCATAATTAAATACAACGCAGGCAATATCAGATCGGTTGAAAATGCGGTAAAAAGATTGAGATACGATTGTATAATTACCGATAACGTAGAACGAATCAGCACTGCTGAAAAAGTCATTTTCCCGGGAGTCGGAGAGGCAAGTTCGGCTATGAATTACTTAAAGAAAAATAAATTGGATACGCTCATCAAATCATTAAAGCAACCTGTTCTAGGAATTTGTTTAGGGCAGCAGTTGATGTGTAAATATTCGGATGAAGGTAACACCGATTGTTTTGGAATTTTTGATGCTTCTGTTAAAATATTTCCTCCCAAAGAATTGGTGCCGCATATGGGATGGAACAATTTGGAAAATGTAAAAGGAGAACTCTTGAAAGGAATTAACAACAATGATAATGTTTATTTTGTTCACAGCTACTATTCAGAAACATGCGAAAATACAGTGGCTGTTTGCAACTACATTGTTCCTTTTAGTGCAGCTATGCAAAAGAATAATTTTTTTGCCACGCAATTCCATCCTGAAAAATCGGCTGTTGTAGGAGAAATAATTTTAAAAAACTTTTTAGAGTTATGAGAATCATACCTGCAATAGATATAATCAATGGAAAGTGTGTGCGGCTTACTAAAGGCGATTATACCACACAAAAAATTTATAACGAAAACCCTTTGGAAGCTGCAAAAGCATTTGAAGACAATGGTATTCAATATTTGCACCTGGTTGATTTGGATGGAGCTAAATCGAAACAGATAATCAATCATAAAGTTTTGAATGACATCTCGACAAAGACATCATTAAAAATTGATTTCGGCGGCGGATTAAAAAGTGATGATGACCTGAAAATTGCCTTCGAAAACGGAGCATCACAAATTACGGGAGGCAGTATTGCGGTTAATAATCCCGTTTTATTTTTAGAATGGTTAGACGAATACGGTGCGGATAAAATAATATTGGGCGCCGATTGTTATAACCGTAAAATCTCAACGCAAGGATGGCAGAATAGTTCGAATGTAGATGTGCTTGATTTTATTAAAAATTATGAAAACAAAAACTTCAAGTATGTTATATGCACAGACATTTCAAAAGACGGCATGTTGCAGGGACCTTCAACCGAACTATATGCCGAAATTGTAGAGCAAACCAACGTGAAGCTTATTGCCAGCGGCGGTGTTTCTTCTGTTAAAGATTTAGAGACACTCAAAGAGATTGGATGTGAAGGAGCAATTGTTGGCAAAGCAATTTATGAAGGGAAAATCAAACTAAATAAATTGAGTATGTTATGTTAAAAAAGAGAATCATACCTTGTTTAGATATTAAAGATGGGCGAACGGTAAAGGGCATAAATTTTTTAGATATTCGCGATGCCGGAGATCCCATAGACCTTGCTAAAAAATATGTGCGGGAAAGCGCTGACGAACTTGTATTTTTAGATATTACTGCTACTGAAGAAAAAAGGAAAACACTTTCGGTACTCGTAGAAAAAATTGCCAGGGAAATTAATATTCCTTTTACGGTTGGCGGAGGAATTAATTCGCTTGAAGATGTGTCTGCAATTATAAAAGCAGGAGCCGATAAGGTAAGTATTAATTCTTCTGCAGTTAAACGTCCCAGGCTTATTTCTGAAATGGCTGAACAATACGGCAGTCAATGTGTGGTAGTAGCAATTGATGCAAAATTTGAAAACAACGAATGGATGGTGCACGTAAACGGAGGGAAAACTCCTACCCCGCTTAAAACTATCGACTGGGCAAGGCAAGTTGAAAAATTTGGTGCAGGTGAAATATTGCTTACATCAATGAATAATGACGGTACCAAAATCGGTTTTGCTGTTGATATTACTAATCAAGTAAGTGAAGCTGTAAATATTCCTGTAATCGCTTCCGGTGGAGCAGGAACAAAAGTTCACTTCAAAGAAATTTTTGAACAAACAAAAGCAAGCGGAGCGTTAGCTGCCAGTATTTTTCACTTTGGAGAAATCTCAATTACTGAATTAAAAGATTATTTAAAAACTAAAAACATATCTGTAAGATGAATATAAAATATAATGAAAGAACCGGCTTGGTGCCTGTAATTATCCAGGACTTTAGAAGTCTTCAGGTGCTAATGCTTGGCTACATGAATGAAGAAGCTTTTTTAAAAACACAAAAAGAAGGTAAGGTTACTTTTTTTAGCCGCAGCAAAAACAGGTTGTGGACTAAAGGAGAAACCTCCGGTAATTATTTGCTGGTAAAAGATATTAAACCCGATTGCGATAATGATACTATTCTTATCAAAGTCGAACCGGAAGGACCAACGTGCCATACTGGTTCTATATCATGTTTTAAAGAGAAAACATCCAAAGGCTTTTTATATAAATTAGAACAAACCATTGCACAGCGCATTAATAACAACATGGAAAATTCTTATACCAACAAACTCTATCAACGTGGAATAAACAAAGTTGCACAAAAAGTAGGAGAAGAAGCGGTTGAGTTAATAATTGAAGCAAAAGACAAAAATGATGAACACTTTAAAAATGAAGCAGCCGATTTACTGTATCACTTTTTAATTCTACTTAAAACCAAGCGAATGAAACTGGAAGATGTTGAAGAAGTTTTATTCCAACGATCGAAGAATACCGGTAAGTAACAGAATATGTTATGTAAATTATTTTTTACTTTTTCCAGCAGCGTGTTTGCCTGTAAATTTTTTATATTGTGTGAAGAAAAAAGAGAAGTAGCTGTATGAAAAATATAATAGAAAAGTTTTATAGGGATTTTGAAAACCTTGATGCAGAAAGTATGGTCGAATGCTATCACAAAGAAATCATATTTGAAGATCCGGCGTTTGGAGTTTTAAAAGGTGAAAAAGCAAAGAATATGTGGAGAATGCTTTGCAGCAGCCAAAAAGGAAAAGACTTCAAAATAAAAGCTTCAAACAGTGAATTTGCAAACCAAAAATGGAAAGTTCATTGGGAAGCATTTTATGTTTTTAGCAAAACCGGCAGAAAAGTTCATAACATCATTAATGCTGAGTTTGAATTTAAGGATGGCAAAATCATTAAACATTCTGATCATTTTAATTTATACAGATGGTCGAGACAAGCATTAGGTTTCAAAGGACTTCTGTTGGGATGGATTACTTTCTTTAAGAAAAAACTGAATGCTCAAACAAACAAGCTGCTTTCTAAATTTGAACAAAATAATTAAGTATTACATCTAACAAAAAATAAACACCATTCCTTCCTATGCTATCACTAAGGCGGGTAAAAAAACAGGCATTTATTCAAAGCGATATCCAATAACAGATGCTCGTCTTCCAAAGAAGTAAGGAGATGAATTGTTGAAAGAATTTGATATGGTTGACCGTGATAAAATTTATTTGGATAAGCCGAAACGATTGTTTGAAAATTTGAACGGCTAATGGGAACTTATTTGAATTGAAAAGATAACTTAAGTTGATCCTCAAAGTTATATCCGTTCGTAAAACTGAAATTACAGCTTTTAGTTTAATGTAAAAGTAATGTAAAAGTATCAAATGGTAATGAAAAATAGTTTTTTATTCGGCATAATTCATGTAATTTATTATTTTACCTAAAGAATAAAATTCTAATGAAAAACGAACATACATTTCACGTTCCAGTAATGGGACTTGGGTTTACCATCGATACTCCCGTAAGAGTGGCTAAGTATGGAATATCATCCGTCATTTCTATAATAGATGATATTTTGATAGAAAAAATGAGGGGCTTTTACTGTGAAAAATTGAACATTCCTTACGAACCTATAACCGAAAAAACTGAAGATTTCAGAGCTAAAAGAATTACGGCTTATCTAAATTTAATAGACGATATTGTAAAAGATAATTTTGATGAACTTAAAAACTCTTTTTCTGAAGATAGAACTGAAGTAGAAAAGTATATGAATATGCTTCCCGATAGTACGGAATTAAAGCAAAAATTTTATGAGTTAGTTAAGAACAATAAAAACCTAAATGACATAAAAGATTGGCTTCATAACAATTTACCCGTTGGAAGTATTGATGTAAATATTATGACCAAACTTGATAAAGCTAACTATATAAAAGATGAAAAACTTCCTTCCGAATACAACGATGCACACGCTGCTTTGCGTGGTTTTGCAAACAGCAAATTAAGTTCATCAATTATTTTATCTGCAGGATTTAATCCAAGATTGTACGGCTACTTCGAAAAATTTGAAGACTTTTATCACGATGAAAATGGTAATTTAAAAAAGAAAATTGTTTTAAAAGTAAGCGATTACCGTTCAGCGATCATTCAAGGCAAGTTTTTTGCGAAAAAAGGTCTGTGGGTTTCTGAATACAGAATTGAATCGGGTTTGAACTGTGGCGGACATGCATTTGCTTCCGATGGTTTTATGATGGGACCGATTTTAGATGAATTCAGAGTAAGCCGGGAAACACTTATCGAAACAATTTTTGATATTTACATTCTTGCACTTAAAAACAAAAATAGGGTATGCCCCCAAAAACCACCTGATGTGAAAATAACCGCTCAAGGCGGAATTGGAACGTTTGAAGAACATCAGTTTATTTTAGATTACTATAAACTTGATTCGGTTGGCTGGGCAACACCGTTTCTGCTTGTTCCCGAGGTTACAAATGTTGATGAGCATACCCGAAAGACGTTATCCGAAGCCAAAGAAAAAGATTTGTACCTAAGTAAGATTTCACCCCTCGGTGTTCCTTTCAACTCGCTTAAAGGAAACACAAAAGACATTGAAAAGCTGATGCTTGTTGATAAAGGAAGACCGGGAAGTCCGTGTCCGAAAAAATTTCTCGTATCTAATACTGAATTTACCGAAAAAGCAATATGTGCTGCTTCCCGCCAATATCAGAATCTAAAATTAAAAGAACTTGATTCAAAGCTCTTGAGTTCTGAAGAACATAAAAAACATTTTGATAAGATTGTTGATAAATCCTGCTTATGTGTAGGACTTGGAACCACTCCGCTCATCAATAACGATATTGATAGAAAAGTTGAAGGTGAAAATGTATCTATTTGTCCCGGACCTAACATGGCATATTATTCGGAAATTATTTCTTTAAAAAAGATGGTCGATCACATCTACGGCAGAACAAATATTATAAAAAGAAATGACCGCCCAAATATGTTTATCAAAGAAATTGATTTGTACATTAATTATCTTAAAGATAAAATTGATGACTCACCAAAACCTATTTCCGAAAAAGAATTGAAGTATTTCCTTAAGTTTCAAAAAAATATGCAGGATGGAATAGATTACTATAAACATCTGTTCTCAGAAATTATGGTAAAAAATGAAGAGACTAAAATTGATCTGCTTAACAATCTGGCGATTCTTGAGAAAGAATTAAACAGTATTGAACTGATACCTGCTGAAGAGTTTACACCGCAGTTGCTTTTAGTTAAGACCGGGTAAGAATTTTAATTTAATTTTGAATAGTCTTCTTCGGTATCAATATCCTGAAATATTTCTTCATAACCACATTCCCAAAATTTCTTTTTAACTTTTGGATCATTACTGATTAAACGAAGATTTGAATTTGAAGGTGCATCCAAAATTATTTGAAATAAATTTCTCTTAATTAAAATCGGATGACCTTTTTGCTCTTTTATTTTGGGTTGAATCCAGTTATGTCTATCATCAATCTGTTCAACAAGCTTTTTATAAAACACTTCCGGCAATCCCGGTTGATCCACAAAGTGATAAAAGATCCAATCACAGTAATCAGCTTTTTGCAACCCTGCCTGAAGT
>SMVA01233050.1_pt1 | contig 26852 bp, 19 predicted proteins | sample 2456451 | NCBI WGS metagenome assembly SMVA01 (sample SAMN11095933, study PRJNA526329) | marine sediment metagenome | biome: Marine sediment; feature: Surficial sediment; material: Deep marine sediment; isolation source: Hadal surficial sediment | place: Pacific Ocean | collected 2014-05 | depth... | reverse complement strand
TTAGATCCGTGCCGGTCACCCGCAGGGCGACGATGGCCAGCGCCATGGCGATGCGGTGATCTCCGTGGGCCGAGACGGCGGCACCGGACAGAGGGGCAGGCGCGGTGATGAGCAGTTCGTCCGAGCCTGCGGCGACCTGCCCTCCCAGGCGTGAGAACTCCCCTGCCAGGGCCGCCAAACGGTCCGACTCCTTGACCCGCAGATGCGCGATGCCGGTCAGCCGGCTGGACGTGGGCGCCAGCAGGGCCACGGCCGCCAGGGGCGGCACGAGATCGGGGGTCGCATTGAGATCGGCGCTGAGGCCCATGGTGGGCGGGCCTGAGGCGGCCAGGGTCGTGCACGTTGCCGTGACGTCACAACCCATGCGCGCCAGCAGGTCGAGAAAAACGACGTCGCCCTGGCTTGAGTCCGTTCCCACTCCTTCCACCAGCACGCGGCCACCGGTGACCACGCCCGCCGCCAGCAGAAAAGCCGCCGCCGAGGCGTCGGCCTCGACACGGTAATGGAACGGTCCACCGCTATCGGCGTCAACGGCATTGCCTGTGGTGCGTACCGGCTTGCCCGCACCGCGAGTCTCCCGGGTACCAGCCCCATGGCGCGCGCTCTTCTCGCCGACAGGACCCCCTGGAGCTCCCGGATGAACCCTCCATGCGGCGCTTTCCACCCTCTCCACATGGCATCCGAAGTCCTGCATCACGGCAACGGTCAGATCGACATACGGTCGCGACGACAGCGCCGTGGCCCGCACGGTCAAGGGAGAAGGAAGGGCGGCGCCGGCCAGCAGGAGTCCCGAGACGATCTGACTCGAGCCACCGGCGTCCACCACCACCTCGCCGCCGCAGAGAGGGCCACGGACCCGCAACGGCAGGCAACCCGGCTCACCCAGCTCGTCCACCTGTGCGCCCAGGGCGCGCAGCGCCATGGCCTGGACGGCCGCCGGCCTCTGCCGCAGCCGCGCTGAGCCATCCAGGACCACCGGCCGGTCCAGCAGGGCGGCCAGAGGCAGCAGGAAGCGCAGGGACGACCCCGAGTTGCCCAGGTCCAGAACCACCGGGTCGCGGTTCCCACGAGCCTGGGTGGCTGCCCCGGCTCCAGACAGACGGCCGGCAGGCAGGAGTTCACCCCTCACTCCCCGGCGGAAGCCGGTCACCGACCAGACGCCTTCTTCACGCACGACGTGGGCCCCCAGGGCGGAGAGGGCCATGGCGGTCAGGCGGGTGTCCTGGGCGTCCAGGGGATTTTCGATCCGCGTGATACCACGGCCCAGAGCCGCGGCCACCAGGGCCCGGTGCGTGATCGACTTGGAGGGGGGCGGCGTCACCCTCCCCCGGATGGGGCCCGTGGCCCGGCGCAGCAGCATGAATCCTCCGCGGATCGAATGCGGCGCCATCAGTCTACCGTATCCGCCGCAAGGGACCTTTGGGCTATACTTTTGCTTTGTTCAGGGATCTCCGGGGGGCGGTCGATCTCTGCTGTGCAGGACTCTCTGACCCATGGCTAAAACTCTTCTGCGAAGTGGCGCCCTCACTCTTCTGCTGGCGGCTCTCGTCCTGGGCGCGGCCCCGGCCCGGGCCACGAGCATCAAGAAGGAGATGGCCTACGCCGTCGATCTGGGCAAGAAGGGTCTCTGGCACGAAGCCGCCCACCGCTTCCGCCTGCTGCTGGTGCGTGCCCCCGATCACCCCCGTCTCTGGAACGATCTGGCGGTGGCCTACGAGGCGGTGGGACGCTACGACGACGCCCACCAGGCCTACGAGAAGGCCGTGGCTCTCATGGACTCCCCACCTGAAGAGATGCTGGCCAACCAGGAGGCGTTCGAAGTCTTCTACCGCCAGTGGAAAGGCGCGGAGCCACTGCCGGCGACACCCGCCACGGAAAGTGAGAGCCCATGACCCGCCGCCTGATGGTGGCCCTGTTCGTGATCCTCATCCATATGGGCTGGCCGGCGAGTCCGGCCCTGGCGGGGCGGCCTCAGACGGTGCGCATTCAGTTGCCCATGGAGGCGAGGATGGACACCGAGGGGTATCGACGCATCCTGGTGGGCGGCTTTCTCCACAACGATTCGCCGGTCATGGATATCGAGAAAGAACTGGTGCGCATCCTGCGCAGGGAACTGGAGAAGAACTCCGATTTTCTCATTTTGGCCGACCCGCCCCCCAGCCTGCCGGAGCAGCGCCTTGAAGAACTCAAGAAGAACGCGCCGTTTTTCGTGGCCCTGGCCGAGGAGTTTCGCGCCGATCTGATCATCACGGGGCGGATTCTCTACACCTCGGTGGATCGCTCAGGCTTCGTGCAAGGTGAATACATCAGCCCCACCACCGGGCGCCGGACCATCCGCAGTTACTACGTGGATCGCACCGGTTACACCCTGAAGCTCGACCTGATCTTCGTGCGCGGCTCCGATGGCCAGCTCGTCTACGATACGTCGTTCATCCAGGAAGTGATCCTGGATACCGACGAGAGCGACCCGCTGGGCGTTTTCTTCGACCTGGCCGAACGTTTCCATGATAATTACCTGGCTGTCATGGTGCCCCGGTCGCGCACCGAGATCCGTTATCTGTTCACCGAGTAGGCTGGAGACACAAGACGTGAAAATGCCCACCTGGCTCCGTTCCGTCCTCATCATCAGCCTGGCCCTGGGCTGTTCCGCAGCAGGCATGGCCCAGTTCAGCCGGCCCAAGGTCACCTATGACCGCTTCAAGTGGCAGGTGTACCACGCACCCCACTTCGACATCTACTACTACCCGGAGGAGGAAGCCTTCCTGGAACGGATGGTCTCCTTCTCAGAGAGCGCCTACCTGAAGCTCTCTGAAGATCTGGATCATCAGCTGTCCATCCGGGTCCCCCTCATCTACTACAAGACCCATCCCGAGTTCGAGCAGACCAACATCATCCTGCAGGAGATTCCCGAGGCGGTGGGCGCCTTCGCCGAGCCCCTCCAGAGCCGCATGGTGCTGCCCATCGACGGGCCGCCCGACAAGACCTACAAGCTCATCCTCCACGAACTGACTCATATCTTCGAGTACGACATCCTCTTCAACAACCAGCTTGGCCGCACCTTCCGCGCCAATCCGCCCCTCTGGATCATGGAGGGGCTGGCGTCGTTTCTGGCCGAAGACGAGGACAGCTTCGATCAGATGGCCATCCGCGACGCGGTGGTCAATTCACTGGTGCCCCGCATCCAGGAACTGGGTGGCGGGTTCCTGACCTACCGTTTCGGCAACGCCGTCTTCACCTTCATCCATGAACGCTGGGGCATGGAGGGGGTGCGCAACTTCCTCTTTGAATACCGCAAGGTCCTCTTGCGGAACAACATCCCCAAGGCCCTCAAAGAGGCCTTCGGCATGGATATCGATGAGTTCAACCGCCAGTTCCAGAAGTACCTGCGGCAGCGCTACCTGCCTTACCTGCTGGAGAAGAGCGAGCCTGCCGACTACGGCCGGGAGATCGGCTTTCAACGGCCCGGGGTGTTCACCTTCGCGCCCACCGTCTCCCCGGGCGGCGAACTGGTGGCCGTGCTGGCCAACCGCAAGCTCGAACTGGATCTCTGGATCGTCTCGGGATCTGACGGCGCACCCCTGCGCAACGTCACCAAGGGATTCACCAACAAATGGCAATACCTCACCACCGAGGTCTTCGCCGGCAAGCGCGACCTGACCTGGTCGCCGGCCGGCGACATGGTGGCCGTCTTCGTGCGCAAGGAGAACCGGCGCAACCTGGTCCTGTTCAACCCGCGCACGGGCAAGCGCCTGCGGATCATTCCCATGCCGTCGCTGGCTCTGCAGGCGTCCCCTGCCTTCTCCCCCGACGGCACGGTGGTGGCCTTTTCGGCCAACGTGGGCGGCGTCTTCGATATCTACACCTACGACCTGGTGAGCGGCGAGATCATCAACCGCACCGACGACCCCTACGTGGACAGCAACCCCATGTGGTCGGCGGACGGCACCACACTGCTCTACAACCGGCGGATCAACGCCTACGAGAAGATCTTCGAGGTCATGGCGTCCGACCCCACCCGCAAGACGCAGCTCACCTTCGGCGAGTCGTCGGACATCATGCCGGCCTATGCCCGTGACGGCCGCCGCATCTATTATTCCTCGGACCGGGGCGACGGCATCTTCAATCTGTTCGAGCTGGACCTGGCGGGCGGCAGCGAACGGCGGCTGACCGACATCATGACCGGCGTTTTCGCCCCGGTGGAGCTGGACACCCTGGGCGATAAGAACGTGGTGGTCTTCACCGCCTATTTTCGCGGCCGCTACCGGCTCTACCGCATGGAACTGGGCCCTCCAGAGGAGGAAATCCCCCTCTCCAGCCGGGACCTGTCCACCGTGGAACTGCAGCCGTTCACACCGCCGCTGCAGCTCACCCTGGACGAGGACCAGAAGGAGAAATACAAGCGGAGCTACCAGGTGGAATCACCCGGCCTGGAGGTCGGCGTCACCGATAACGGCACGTTCTTCGGCAACACGGCCCTGACCCTGGCCGATCTCATGGGCGACAAGCGCTGGATCTTCGCAGTCTCGACGGTCTCATCCTATTCCAACCTGGACGTCCTCCACGTGGACTACTCCCGCCGCACGAATTTCATCTACCACGTCTACCAGCATGAAGATTTCTTCTTCTTTCCGCGCCGACTCCCCGGCGGATTCGTGGAGATCGAGATCGCCAAGCAGCGTTTCAGCGGCGGTTCCTTCAGCATCCAGTACCCCTTCAACCGCCACTACGGCTTCGACGCCAGCCTGGGCCTCACCGACGCCTCCGTCCCCGTGGTCGAGACGGCGTTTGATTCCAACGGGAATTCCTTCACCCGCCTGGAAGATGTGGACTACCGCTCGGTCGATCTCGGTTTTTTCTTCACCGCCGACACCACGCGCTGGCAGAGCTGGGGTCCTCACCACGGGCAGCGATTCCGCATCGGCGCCGTGGCGTCACCTGAAATCGGCGGGGAGGGCGGAGATCTCGTGACCTACCAGGTTGACTACCGCAAGTACTTCAAGATCACGCGGCGCTCGTCGTTTGCCATGCGCACCGTGGGCATCATCTCCAGTGCCGAGAATACCGAATTCCGGCGCACCTACTCCATCGGTGGGCTCAACCAGTTGCGCGGGTTCGGGTACCGGGATTATCGCGGCGACCGGGTCTTCTTCCAGAACTTCGAGTTCCGCCTGCCCCTGGTGGATCAGCTCCGTTTCCCGTTCGGCGGGAGTATCCGGGATATCCGCGCCGTCCTGTTCATGGATATCGGCGGCGCCTACTACGAAGGGGGCGAATGGTACGACCCCATCGAGGAGGTGTTCATCGCCAAGATCCCGAAAGGGCAGGACCGCTGCTCTGCCACCGGCTTCATGGACACCTTCCAGCGCTGCCGGGAGGGTTGGGAATTCAGCAAAGGCGGCGAGTTGCAGAACGGGGTGGCCTCGTTCGGCGTGGGCCTCAACATGCGCCTGGGCTTCCTCGAGCTGAACTGGGTCTTCGCCAAGCAGACCAATTTCAGCGAGACCATCGGACCATGGCGCAGCGCCTTCTACATAGGCAATAAATTCTAGCGCGGCTGGATCGCCGACCAGCCCGCCTCAATGCGCGCGGGCGGCCTGGTGGACGGTCAGCAGGGCGCCGGCGGTGCCTGCCACGACAGAGCACGACACCAGGAACAGCACCGAAGAAGCCGGCAAGGGTGCCAGGGCCAGGAATCCCAGCAGCGGGTGCTCCTCGGCCAGCATCGACGCGCCCCTGAAGACGCCCCATGAGGCGGCCCAGGCCAGGAGGGCGCCACCGGCGCCCAGGACCACTCCTTCCACCACGAACGGCCCGGAGATGAAGGCGCGCGGCGCGCCCACCACCCACATGACCGCGATCTCGTCCCGGCGCGTCGCCAGCGACAGGCGCGTCACGCCGGCCACCACGAGGGTCGCCGCCAGGGCAAACGCCAGGCCGGCGGCAAGGCCGGCGCGGCGGATGAGACGGGCGAGCTCCAGCAGACGCCGGGTCCACAGGTCGTCCCCCAGCACAGCCACCACCCCTTCTTCATCTCCCAGAGCGGCGCGCAGCTCGCGCCGCCGGGCGGAGGCAACGGCGTCCGCCACCGTCACCTCCAGATGGGGAGGAAAGGGATTGTCGACCAGCAGATCCACGCCTGCCGACATCTCGGGGAACGCCGCGAGAAAATCGTCCCGTGCCTGGCCGGCCCGCACCACCGTCACCGAGGCAATGCCGTCCCGATGCCGCAGCCGCCGGGCCAGTTCCACCGCCTCGCTGTCGGGCGCCTCCTCGCCGAAGTAGACCCTGAAGACGCCGGGACGGCCGTTGAGCTCCACCGTGGCCGCCAGGTTGCCGGCGGCCAGCAGCGCCAGGGCCGAGACACTGAAGGTGAGCGTGATGATCAGCAGGGCCGCCGCTGTCAGGCCGCGGCCGCGCAGCAGGGCCAGGAGGCCGTCGGACACCATCATGCGCAGCAGTCTCAAGCTCATGGCGCGTCCCCGCCGGCCGCCATCTTCTCGACACCCTTGTCAGTCAGGCAACCGTCTTCCAGGTGCAGCACTCGCCGCCGGTACTTGCGCAGCAGAAACGGATCGTGGGTCGCGATGAGAATCGTGGTCCCCCGGCCGTGAATGCGCCGGAAGATCTCCATGATCTCCACCGACATCTCCCTGTCCAGATTGCCGGTGGGTTCGTCGGCCAGCAGCAGATCCGGATCGGCGGCAACGGCCCGGGCGATGGCGACCCGCTGCTGCTCCCCTCCGGAGAGTTGCCGCGGCAGGGAGCGCATGCGGTGGGAGAGTCCCACCTGGCGCAGCACGTTGAGGGCCCGCTCCTTGCGGGCGCGGAGCGCCAGACCCTGGGCGCGCAGCACGAAGGTGACATTTTCGAAGACATCCCTGGAGTCGATGAGACGTCCGTCCTGAAAGACGATACCCATGCGCCGGCGCAGCCGCTGCACCTGGCTCACGGCAAGGCGGCAGGTATCTCTCCCGGCCACCTCCACGCTCCCCTCGCTGGGACGTTCCTCGCGGTAGATCAACTTGAGCACGGTCGTCTTGCCGGCGCCGGACGGGCCGGTGAGAAAGGCGAACCCTCCCTTTTCCAGATGAAAGCTCACATTCCGCAGGGCGACCACACCCTGCTCGTACATCTTCGTGACTCCCTGGAAGGTGATCATCGGTCGCTCATGTTAGGCCGGTGGCCCCGTGGCCGCCAGTTCAGTGCGGTTTGATGGGCCGGTCATCCGCCGCATCGGCCCCGTCTTCCAGCGCCCAGCGCTCCAGGATGCGGCGGCGGCGGCGGCGCTGGCCCACGGCCCCCACTGCCAGCAGCAGCACCATGGCCACCCACATTGTGGTGGTGCTGGTCATCATGGAAACGGTCCGGTACCACCGCCCCATGGAGATTCGCCAGGCGCGTACCGCCGTCTCCGGCGTCATGGCGAACTCCAGCGAAAAAGCCGTCGCGAACGGTTGCCCGCCGCCGACCCGCCGTGCCACCCTGCCCAGGGCAATCGTTCCCCCGCGCCGCTGAGCAAGCCATTCCACAAAGGCGAAAGACTGGGCGTAGGCCGCGCGCGCCGCCGATGCGTCCCGGGGGAAACCCTGCTGGTGACTCAGCACGGCAGCGGGGTCGTAGAAAAGGACGGCCAGGGTCAGCGACCAGGAATCACGCAGATCCCAGGGCCGAGCCAGCACCATGCAGGTCCCCTCCTCGAACCAGCGGGGCAGGCGCGCCGGCCCCGCCACCCGGCCCAGTTCCGCATGGCCCAGCTCGTGGGCAAAGATGGACGTGGCGTCCCGGTCGGGATAGACCCCCAGGGCACCGGTGCGGATGTACAGCACGCCGCTTCCCGGCACGGTGAAACCGGCCGCCCAGTGGGGTGCCGAAGGGACGTCGGCCTGCCGGGCTTTGTCGCTGTCCCGGGGCACCAGGATGACATCCACAGGTGAGGCTGGATCCGTGCCCAGGGCCCGCGCCACCCGCCCGCGCACCGCCGGGACCGCCCGCGCCAGGCCCTCGGCCAGCGACGCGGCAGACGGCGGGAAATGAATTTCAGTGCCCGCAACGGTCAAGGTGCGCCAGTCGGCCGGCAGCCGCTCAGGATCGAGACCACCCCTGCCGGCGACGGCACCGGGGAGAAGGGCCAAGGCCACCAACAGGATCAGGGCAACGCGAGGGCACCGTCCTCCCGGGCATCCACGCCGGATCTTCACGCCTCGAGAGCCGCCCGCAGCAGCTGGTTGGCCAGCCTGGGGTTGGCCTGGCCGCGGGTCGCCTGCATCACCCGGCCCATGAGATAGCCCAGGACTGTGGTCTTGCCTGAGCGATACTGGGACACCTGGACGGCGTTGGCCGCCAGGACATCCTGGATGATCGCCTTCAGGGCTCCTTCATCGCTGATCTGGGCCAGGCCGCGCTCGGCGATGATCTCGCCGGGAGGGCGGCCCTCGGCGGCCATGACCTGAAAGACCTCCTTGCCAATCTTGCCGCTGATGGCGCCGGCGGTGATCTCCTTCAACAGATCGCCGAGATCCTCGGCAGGGATCGGGACATCGGCCATGGCCAGGTGGCGCTCCTTGAGCAGCCTGGTGAGGTCGCCCATGACCCAGTTGGCCGCCACCTGCGGGTCAGCGCAGCGCGCCGCCACCTTCTCGAAGTAAGCGGCCACGTCCCGGTCCAGCACCAGGTAATCCGCGGCGGCAACTGCCAGCCCCATCTCGTCGAGGTACCGGCGGCGGCGGGCGCCCGGCAGTTCCGGCAACGTCGCCCGGGCCCGGGTCAACTCCTCGTCGCTGATGATCAGGGGCGGCAGATCCGGCTCGGGAAAATAACGGTAATCGGGGCTGTCCTCCTTGGAGCGCATGGTCCGGGTCTCGCCGCGGTCGGCATCGTAGAGGCGCGTCTCCTGCGCCACCCGGCCCCCGGCCCGCAGGATCTCGGTCTGGCGGGCGATCTCCAGATCCAGGGCACGCTGCACGTTGCGAAACGAGTTCAAGTTCTTCAGTTCCGTGCGATCTCCCAGGGGCGCGCCGGCGTCGCGTCGCAGCGAGATGTTGGCATCACAGCGCATGGAGCCTTCCTCCATGTTGCCGTCGCAGACGCCGAGACAGGTGACCAGCGCCTTGAGGCGCACCAGAAAGGCGTACGCCTCGGCGGAGCTGGTGAGCACCGGCTCGGTGACGATTTCACAGAGCGGCGTGCCGGCCCGGTTGAAGTCCAGATAGGTGGACCGATCCGAGTCGGGATACCCCTCGTGCACCGACTTCCCGGCATCTTCTTCCATGTGGATGCGGGTCAAGGACACGCGATGGGGCTTGCCGTCCACCTCGAAGTCCAGGCCGCCGCCGGTGGCATAGGGATGGTCAAACTGGGAGATCTGATACCCCTTGGGCAGATCCGGATAGAAATAGTTCTTGCGGGCAAAGAGAGAGCTCTGGTGAACGGTGCAGTCCATGGCCACGGCCAGGCGGATGGCCATCTCCACGGCGCCGCCATTGAGGACCGGCAGAGATCCCGGCAATCCCAGGCAGACGGGGCAGACGAGGGTGTTGGCCGGGTCGCCGAAACGGGTGGCACAGCGGCAAAACAGCTTGCTGTGCGTATTGAGCTGGGTATGGATCTCCAGCCCGATGACGGTTTCAAAGGTACTCACGGGCATCATTCTAGCGCCCCGGCCCGGAAAAGAAGGGGATTTCGGGCCTTCGGTCGGCCTTCCGGCCGGAAACGGGCCGGCTGGGACAGTTGAAAACAAAAGACTTGCATGCGGAATACGGTTTGGGAGATAATCAATCGGTCTCCGGCAAGGGAGCGAGTGATGAATGATTTTGCACCAACGACCCTGTTCGCTTACGGCACCCTGGCCCTTCCCGACGTGGTGGACGCTCTCACCGGGCGGGTCCCTGAAACCAGGCCGGCCCGGCTGGCCGGCTACCGATGCAGGCTTCTGCACGGCGAGCCCTTTCCCGGCGTCGAGCGCTACCCGGGTTCGGCCACCGATGGCGTCCTCTATTCGGGCCTGTCGCCGGCCGACCTGAGCATCCTGGACACCTTCGAGGACGAACCGTACCAGCGCCGGGTTGTCACCGTGAAGCCTGTGGACGGCGAGCCGATCAGGGCCTGGGCCTACGTGGTTCCCGCCCATGCGGGAAACCTGCTCTCCAGTGAACCCTGGGAGCCGGCGCGCTTCTCCAGGAGCGCCCGCAGCAAAACGTTGCGGACCTGCCGCCGCCTGCGCGCCAGCCGGCCACCGGCATTGCAGGTCTGAGCCGGCCGGGTGCAGGTGATGAATGACGGCCACGGTGCCGGCAAGCTGGAGGCCATATGGATCAAGCCTGCCCGGGGTGTTCCCATGGACCCGGTGCCGCAGGCACGACTCCTGACCAACCACGGCCTGCACGGAAACGCCAACATCGGCGGCAAGCGCCAGGTGACCCTGCTGGAGCGGGAGGTCTGGGAGCGGATCATGAAAGACATGGACGCCGATCTGGACCCCATCGCCCGCCGCGCCAACCTGCTGGTGTCCGGGTTTCCCCTGCAGGGGACCCGCAACCGAATTCTGCGCGTCGGGGCATGCCGCATTAGGATCCGGGGCGAGACCAGGCCCTGCGGGCAGATGGACGCCGCCCTCCCGGGACTGCGCCACGCCCTGGATAGCAACTGGCACGGCGGCGCCTACGGCGTGGTCCTGGACGACGGCACCATCACCCTGGGCGACGAACTGACCTGGGAGACCTAGCCTGGCGAGAGCCGGCCCGCGTCAATCTTCATGGCCGGACTCGGCGTCCTCAGGCGCCCCGGCCGTGAGGCTGGCGCGGAGGGCCGCCACACGTTCCTCCGGCGCCGGCCGCCATTGGCCCCGGCGCTGCTTGGCGGCGATGGCATCACGGGAATAACGCACTGACGACGCCAGGCGTCCCGCCGGGGTGAAGAAGTGGGTGCGGCCGCGCTCTCCCAGGACCACCAGGGTGTCGTTGCGTTCGTCCAGAAGGAAAGCCTCGGCGGGGGCTGTGCGCACGTCGTCCAACGCCTTGCGGGTGGGCCGCTCTCCTGATTGATGGCGTTCCTGGGCGTGGCCGGTGCGCCGGGTGCGGCCGCTGCGCTCCTGGCGCAGCCGCCGTGACAGGCCGCCCAGAATCCCCAGCACCCGTTCCTCCACTTCTCCCGGAGACGGCAGCCGGCGACCGCGGCCACGGCCTCTTGGCACTGCCACCGAGGCCAGGGCGTCCTGGGCCCAGCGCAAAGGCCGCCGCCAGGGCGGCTCAAGATCGATCGGCCAGGCCTCGTCGGGCCCTCCCAGCAGGTTGAGACCCAGGCGCAGGCCCTGACGCTGGGTGCGCGCCGCCGTGACCTGCAGGGTCAGAGCCAGGCGTTCACCATTGCCGATGCTCCCACCCGGCGGCCGGAAGTAGCCCGCCACCAGTTGCCCCACCACTTCGCACACCGGGTTCTGCCAGGCTTTCAGCATGGTACCGCGCAGGGTGGCACTGTCCTGCACCAGGGTCACCAGCGCCCGCGGGTTGTCATAGAGGGCATTCACCTCCGGGTGGCGCAGGGCCAGCAGGGCCTGCGCCATGGGCTCCCATAAGGGCGTGCCGGTGGGGTTGTAGCCTGTGAAAACATGCTGCGCCGTGGGCGGCGATGAGTGCTCACAGGCGGCGGCGCAGCAGCGATGGCAGTAGACATGACCGGGGCGAAAGGCGGCAGCCCGGCGGATGGCATCATCCACCTCGTCCTCGAGGCGGGCGGCCAGTTCGGCGGCGAAGTCCTCGGCATCACCGCCGCCGGCCGGCAGGTGGACGATGATCTCGTCCACGGCACCGGTCACCAGGTGGCCGCCGGACTTGCGGGCCAGAAGATCCTGCACCATGCGGCGCAGCAGGCGATGAATCTCGCGGGCGGCAGCGCTGGTGTCACCCATGGGATCCCTCCCCGGCGGTCAGATCAGCCGGTAGCCGCCATCCCTGTAGGCCACCTCGGACGCCGCCGTTAAAAGTTCATCATCGGGCCCGTCAAGGAGACCGATATTGCGCTCGAAGCGGTCCCGGGCCTGGCGCGCAAAGAGCCGCGTGAGAGTGACATCCCGGGCGGCCCCTTCTTCTCCGTCCGCTTCCAGGCGGGCCGTGCACCGGGACAGGACCGCCAGCAGCGCGTAGAGATCGATGATGGCGTCGGCCGCGCGCTCCTGGACATAGCCCCGGGCCGGCAACTCCCTGCCGTGGCGCGCCAGCGTCTTCGCCATGGCTCCGGCAAACATCCGGGTCATGGCGGCGGCCACCTCGGCCTCGGCGGCCAGAGCCGGATGGACCCTCGTCAGGGACCCCACGGTCGCCGCCGCCGCCGTGTCCCGCATGCCGGCCATGAAGATGTAGAGACGCATGATCTCGTTGGTCCCCTCGAAGATCATGTTGATGCGCGCATCGCGCAGGAACCGCTCGTAGGGATACTCGCTCATGTAACCGTTGCCGCCATTGATCTGGACGGCGTGATTGACCACCCGCCACAGGACCTCACCGGCAAAGGTCTTGCTCATGGCCGACTCGATGGAGAAATCGAGGCCGCCCCGGTCGCACAGGCCGGTGGTGAGATAGACCATGGCCTCGGCGGCGTAAGTCTCGGACATCATCAGGGCGAACTTGTGACGGATCATCTCCAGTTCGGAGATGGTGGCCCCGAACGCCTTGCGCTCCAGGGCGAACTTCACCGAGGCATCGATCATCTCCCGGGCCGAGCCGATGCACCCGGAAGCCAGGGAGAGGCGGCCGGTATTGAGGATCTCCATGGCCATCTTGAAGCCCTGGCCCTGCCGGCCCAGCATGTGGCCGGCAGGCACGCGCACGTTGTCGAACACCACATCCACGGTGTTGCTGCCGCGGATGCCCATCTTGTGCATGGGCGGGGTGGTGGAGACGCCCGGGAGATCGCGCTTGACCAGGAAGCATGAGATGGCCTGGGTCGGTTTGGAGCCGGGCTCGGCCGGCGTCCTGGCGAAGACCGTGAACACCTGGCTGAAGCCGCCGTTGGTGATCCACTGCTTGCTGCCGTTGATGATCCAGACGTCACCGGCCGCGTCGTAGACCGCCCGGGTGGTCATGGCGGCGGCATCGGAGCCCGAGCCGGCTTCGGTCAGGGCATAGGCGCCAATCCACTCTCCGCTGGCCATCCTGGGCAAAAACTCGCGCTTCTGCTCCTCGCTACCGTACATGACGATGCCCTTGATGCCGATGGACTGGTGCCCGCCGATGACGGTGGCGGTGGCGGCGCAGTAGCGGCAGACCGCCTGCATGAGCCGGCAGTAGGCGCCGGTGGAAAAGCCGGAGCCGCCATATTCCTCCGGCACGGTGAAGCCCAGCACACCCAGATCGCCCAGTTGCCCGATGAACTCCTGGGGAATTTCCATGCGCTGGTCGAAGGCAGCACCGTCCAGGTGATCGCCGGCGAAGCGGTGGAATTCGGCGAGAACCATGTCGAGAGCTTCGGCCTCATCGCCGGCCAGCTGCGGAAAGGGAAAGATCAGGTCTTCATCCACGCGGCCGGCGAAGAGGCCGCGGGCAAACGACGGCTTGGACCTCTTCTGTGCCGGGGCACCTGCTGCAGACGGCATCTCGACTTCCTTCATTGAGTGGCGGGTTGCACCGCCACTTTATCAGGTCGCAGGCCGCTCCATGCCGCGGCCGGCCCGGCTTTCAGGTGGTGGCTCTCACCGCGACGGATAGAACAGGCCAGGGTCCTGCGCCCGGCGGCGCAGAGCATCGGGGGGCGCCAGATGGGCGCCGTGAAGGCCCGCCAGCCGGTCCAGTTCGGCCACCATGGCACTCAGGCCGGTGCTGTCGGCCCAGCGCAACAGGCCACCGGTGAAGGGCGGCCAGCCAATTCCCATGACCATGGCCAGATCCACTTCGCCGGGAAGGGTCACCACACCCTCGTGCAGGCAGCGGGCAGCCTCGGCGACCAGGGGATAGAGCAGGCGCCGGTCCTCGGTAGCACCCGGCTGGCGAGTTTCCCCGGGCGGCTTCTCCATGACGGCGCGCACATCTGCGTCATCGGCAAACGGCTTGTCACCTTCATGGTTGTAGAAACCAAGTCCGCTCTTGGCGCCTACCCTCCCGGCCGCCACCATACGGGGCACCAGATCCGACGGCGGCACCTGCTCACCGAACGCCGCCCGCAGGGTGCCGGTCACATGCTCGGCAACATCAAGGCCAATCTGGTCCAGCAGGAGCAGCGGCCCCATGGGCATGCCGAACTTCAGCATGCGCTTGTCCACGGCGGCGAGATCGAACCCCTCCTCCACCAGGCGGATGGCCTCGGCCAGATAGACCGAGAGCACACGGTTCACCAGGAAGCCGGGAGAGTCGGTCACTTTCACCGGCACCTTCTTCAGGCGGCGAGCCAGCTTGATCAGCATGCCGACCGTGGCCGGGGACGCCTTGTCCGGCGCGATGATCTCCACCAGCGGCATCTTCTCCACCGGATTGAAGAAGTGCAGGCCGGCCAGGCGGGACGGGTCGGGCAGGACCAGCGCCATCTCACTCACCGACAGGGCCGAGGTGTTGGTGGCCAGCACGGCGGAGGGAGAGCTGGCGGCAGCTTCCACCAGAACCCGCTTCTTGAGACCGATCTCTTCCACCACCGCTTCGATGATCAGATCGGCCGCGGCCAGGTCACCGGCCTCGGTGGTGTCCTTCACCCGTTCGCAGATACGGCGCCCGGCTTCTTCATCCATGCGGCCGCGCCTGACCTGGCGGTCCACCGTCTTGCGGATGCGCGCAACTCCGGCGGCCAGCGCCTCAGGCGCCACGTCGCGCAGGATCACCTGAAAACCCCGGGAGGCGGCCAGGAAGGCGATACCGGTGCCCATGACCCCGGCCCCCAGGACCGCCACCGTCGCAGGCTCGTCCCCGGCCGCGGCTTCTTCCTGCACGTACCATGTTTTGGCTTCACTGTTCAGGAAGAAGAGGCTCACCAGATGGCCGGAGACGTCGCCCACGGCCAGAACGGCAAACAGATCGCTCTCCCGGGCGAAACCACGGGCCGCCGGGCCACTGAAGCTCGCCTCCACCGCATCCACGATGGCCAGTGGCGCCGGGTAGTGGTGACCGGCCCGCTTGAGCACGGCGTTGCGCACCTGGCCGAACACCATGCGGCGCAGCGGCGGCAGCCAGCGGAGGGCACGGCCCATCAGACCGATCCGGCTCACCTGAGGCACCCGCCCGGAGGCGTGCGCGCCGGCGAGACGGCGGGCTTCCGCCACCGCCTCAGCCTCCAGCTCGGCCAGAGGCACCACCCGGTCCACGGCGCCACGGGCCAGGGCTTTTTCAGGGTTCAGGCTACGGCCGGCGGCCATGAATTCAACGGCCGGGCCGAAGCCGAGACGGCGGGCCAGGCGCTGGGTGCCGCCCCAGCCGGGAAGGATTCCCAGGCGCACTTCCGGCAGGCCGACCCGTGTGGTTCCTTCCGCGGCCACGATGCGATGGCAGGCCAGGGCCCACTCGTAACCGCCGCCCAGACAGTTGCCCGTGAGGGCCGCCACCGTGGGACATCCCAGGGAACCGATGCGGGCCAGGAGGTCCTGTCCCTGGCGGCTGGCGGCGCGGGCGTCCTCTTCAGTGCTCAGGGCAGCGATGAGGGCCACGTCGGCGCCGACACAGAAATGATCCTTGCCGCTGATGAAGACCACGCCTCGCGGCAGGTCGGCCTGCAGCTCGTCCAGGACGGCCGCCAGGGACTCCAGCACCGCCAGGGTGATCTTGTTCACCGGTGATCCGGCCAGGTCGAAAACCACCACGGCGATGCCGTCCAGGCGGCGGTCCACCCGGACCGGAGCTGTGCTGTCCTGTGCTTCACTCATGGCAAGATCCTCCTGGCCCCTATGACCCGAGAACGTGGGGCGCCTCGTGGCCACTGTAGAGATCTTCGATGATGTCCTCGAAGTGCTGGAGAATCACGCGCCGCTTGAGCTTGAGGGTCGGCGTCAGTTCATCCATGTCAGCGTCGAACTCCCGATCCAGCAGGTGGAACCGCCGTACCTGCTCGTGCTGAGCGAACGACTCCGTGGCCGTGGCGATCTCTTCCGCCACGGCGGCCTGCACGGACTCGTGGTCGAGCTGCCGCCGCAACGGCATGTTCTCCAGGCCCAGCTTGCCGACAATCCGGCGCAGCATGTTGAAATCGGGGGCCACCAGGGCCACCAGATAGGGCCGGCGATCCCCGATGATGGCCGCCTGGCTGATGAGAGGCATCCGCTTGAGCGCGTTCTCCAGCGGCTGGGGCGCGACATTCTTCCCCTGGGCCGTGATCAGGATCTCCTTCTTACGGTCGGTCACCGAGAGATAACCGTCGCCATCCAGGCTGCCGATATCACCGGTGTGCAGCCAGCCGTCGCTGTCAATCATGTCGCGGGTCTTCTGGGGCTGATGCCAGTAGCCGTCCATGACATGAGGGCCGCGGGTCAGGATCTCGCCATCGGCGGCGATGGAGATCTCCACGCCGGGCAGGGCCCGCCCCACGGTGCCGGGACGGGGGTCCGGGTAACGGTTGGTGGCAATGACCGGCGAGGTCTCGGTGAGGCCGTACCCTTCCAGAACGTGAATCCCGGCACCCAGCAGAAAGCCGGCCAGGTCGGCGGAAAGAGGCGCGCCGCCTGAATTACAGAAGCGCAGGCGCCCACCCATGCGCGCGCGGATGCGGCGATAAACAAGGCGGTCGGCAAGGGCCCGCTGCAGAGCCAGCCATGGCCCTGGACCGCGTCCGGCCACCTGGCGCGCGGCCAGGCGCAGGGCCAGTTTCGAGGCCCAGCGGAAGAGGCCCTGCCTGTTGGGTGGCACACTTTCCAGGATACGGGCGTAGAGTTTTTCATACACCCGGGGCACCGCCGCGAACACCGTCGGCCGGAAGCGGGTGAAGGCGGTGGCCAGCCCGGCCAGATCGGGAATATGAATGACCGCGGCACCAGAGAGGTAGTAGCAGTAGTCCACGGTGCGCTCGAACACATGGCAGAGCGGCAGGAAGGAGAGCGCCTGGTCATCGGCGCGGAAATCAAAGACACTGGAACAGGCCGAGACGTTGCTGGCGAGGTTGCGATGCGTGAGCATGACCCCTTTGGGATCGCCGGTGGTGCCCGAGGTGTAGATCAGACTGGCCAGGTCGCCGGGAGAGACGGCATCACGGGTGGCCCGGTAGATGCCCGGATGGGTGTCCCCCCAGGCGCGCCCGATCTCCAGAGCATGATGCAACGGCACCACGGCCGGGTCCGCCGCCCCGGGGTCGTCGAAGCTGATGACCTGCTCCACGTCACCGGCCTGCCGCCGCGCCTCCATGAAGGTGGCCAGGTGTTGGCTGGTGGACACCAGGGCCAGGCAGGCAGCCGAATCCTTGAGAATGTACGCGATCTGGGACGCGCTGAGACCGGGGTGAATGGGGAGGCAGGCGGCGCCACTGGCCAGGATGGCGAAGTCGGCCACCATCCACTCCCAGCGGTTCTCCGCGAACAGTACCACCCGATCCCCCGGCTTGACGCCATGGCTGTGGAGCGCCAGGGAGAGGGCGCGAATGCGGTCGGCGAGCTCTGCCGTGGACAGCCAGCAGGTGCTGCCGTCGCCTGCGCCCCAGCCGACCGCCTGATCTTTGGGATGCGCGGTCAGATAGTGGTGCAGGAGGTCGGTGAGCGTGCCGATGGCCGGCGTCACGGAGTCCCGTCCGTTTCCCTGCGGATGCCGTAAGCCTCGAGCTTCTTGTACAGATTGGAGCGGGGCGTGCCGACGGCGCGGGCTGTGGCCGCAACGTTCCAGCCGTACTCCCGCAGCTTGCCCACCAGCCAGGCGCGCTCGGCGGCGTTCCGGAACTCCCGCAGAGTCGTCGCCTCGGGCGCCACTGCACGCACGCTCTCTTCCGGTGGCGGTGGCGCGGTGGATGGGGCCAGCACAGCTTCCACCTGGGCGGCGTCCACCACCTGGCCTTCACCGAGAATCAGGAGCCGTTCGATGGTGTTGCGCAGTTCACGGACATTCCCGCTCCACGCGCCGCCCCGCAGGGCCTGGAGCGCCGCCGGGGTCATGTCAGGCGGCCGGCGGCCGTTGTCCCGGCACCACGCGGACATGAAGTGGCGCACCAGGGCGGGAATGTCATCGGTGCGTTCCCGCAGGGGCGGCAGGCGCACGGGGAAAACGTTGAGGCGGTGGAACAGATCTTCCCGAAACCGGCTCGCCTGAATCTCCGCCATCAGATCCTTGTTGGTGGCGGCCAGCACCCGTACATCCACGTGCAAGGAGCGGCCGGACCCCACCGGTTCCACCTCGCCATCCTGCAGGGCCCGCAGCACCTTGGACTGGGTGCGCAGGGACATGTCACCGATTTCATCCAGAAAGAGGGTGCCGCTGTCGGCCTGGACGAACTTGCCCTTCTGCTTCTGGACGGCACCGGTGAACGCCCCTTTCTCGTGGCCGAACAACTCGCTCTCGATCAGTTCTTCGGGGATGGCGGCACAGTTGACCCGGATGAACTCGCGCCCGGACCGCCGGGACTCCCGGTGGATGGCCAATGCCACCAGCTCCTTGCCGGTGCCGCTCTCGCCGGTGATCAGGATGGTGGCCTGGGTGGGAGCGGCCTTGCGAATCGCCTCCCGGACCTTCTGCATGGCCTGGCTTTCGCCCACCAGGGTGGAATTGTGGCCCGACAGCTCGGCCACCTTCTCCTCCAGGTGACGCTGGCGGAGGGCGTTCTTGCAGGCCAGCAGGATCTTGTCAGTGCCCAGGGGCTTCTCGATGAAGTCGAAAGCACCCAGCTTGGTCGCCTCCACGGCCGTGGCGATGTTGCCATGGCCCGAGATGACGATGACCGGTGCCGTCACCCCATCTTCGCCCAGGCGGCGGAGTACCTCCAGGCCATCCATGCGCGGCATCTTCACATCGAGAAATATGAGGTCCGGCGACGCGGCGCGCACCCGCTCCAGGCCTTCAGGGCCCGAAGCGGCTTCCGCCACCTCATAGCCCTCATATTCAAGGACCATGCGCAGGGCATCGCGGACCCCCGCCTCGTCATCGATGATCAGGACGTGCGCGCCCACGGCCCGGATTTAAGCACAGGCGACCGGGCGGCGGGATCCGCCGGCGTTCTACTCCGGGTGAACCCTGAAGGTGATGAAATTGCGCGATTCCCCGTCCCGGGTGCGGATCCAGACATAGAAAGCCACGATCTCGTTGTCTTTGACTTCCTCGATGATGGCGCGATAATCCCCGAGGGTGGCAACCGCCTGCCGGTTCACCTCCAGGATGACCATGCCGGGGCGCAACCCTTTCTCGTAGGCGTCACCACGCACCGAGACATCGGCGATGACCACCCCCTCCACCTGGGTGGGGATCTGGAACCTGCGCCGAGTATCGGCATCCAGATCGGCGACCTCGATGCCCACCTGGTGAAAGAAGGATCGCTCGGGCTCGCTGCTGCTGTCGTCCCGGGTGATGCTGGCCCCCTGAACGATGGCTTCCCGGTCACCCAGGCGCACCGTCGCGGTTCGCTTGCGACCGTTACGCAGGTAGGTCATCTCGATGGACTCGCCCGGCCGGTGGGACGAGATCCGGAGGATCAGGTCGCTGGAACCGGTCAGCGGCTCGCCATCCACCGCCACCACGGCATCGCCGTAGCGCAGGCCCGCCCGGTCGGCCGGCTGGCCGGCGGTCACTTCCTGGATGAAGGCCCCGTGAAGGTCGGCCAGCCCCCAGTATTCGCGATCGTCCTCGTCCAGGGCGGAGAAATCGGTGATGGTGACGCCGATGGCGCCGCGGGCCACCCGGCCCGTTTCGCGCAACTGGGGCACCACCAGTTTGGCCATGTTGATGGGGATGGTGAAGCCGATCCCCTGGCCGACTCTCGACACGGCACTGTTGATGCCGATGACCTCGCCGTACAGGTTCAGGAGAGGCCCTCCGGAATTACCCACATTGATGGCCGCATCGGTCTGGATGTAGTTGTCCAGGCTGGGATCCCGCGACAGACCGGTGAGACGGCGGCCCTTGGCCGAGACCACCCCCACCGTGAGGGTGTCCTGGTAGAAGAACGGGTTGCCGATGGCCATGACCCACTCTCCCACCCGCAGGCTGTCCGAATCGCCCAGGGGCAGGTAAGTGAGGACGGCGTCACTTTCGATCTTGACCAGGGCGATATCGGTGGCCGGATCGCTGCCCACCACCCTGCCCTCGAAGTTGAATTCCTGCCCGCTGTCGTCATGCAGGGCCACGCGTACGATATCCGCATTCTCCACCACGTGGAAATTGGTCAGGATGTAGCCGTCGGGCGTGATGACAAACCCGGTGCCGCCGCTCTCTTCACGGCGGGGCTGGCGGTGCGGGTTGCCCTCCTGATCGGGCCGGCCGAAGAAGTAACTGAACGGATCCTGGAGCATGTTGCCATCCGGCCGGTTGGCGGGGTCAGTGAACTTGGTGGCGCTGATACTGACCACCGCCGGCAGCACACGGGCATAAATATCGGCGAAATCGGGAAGAGTGACCGTGGCGACGGGGCGAGTGCCGACTTGTTCGTAGAAGGCCGGACGCTGGGCGCTGGCCGGGATCACCTGCCGGGAGGCGGGCGCGGGGGTGCCGAAGGCCGCCGGGGGAGGGGCGGTCTCACTCGCGACACGGACCATCATGAAACCCAACAGGATTGACCCGAGCATGGCCCCCACCAGAGCCGTGGCCTGCAATGTGCGATTCATCGTTGTTTCTCCATCGTCTTCAAATGAGTCATTTCTCGCCGCCAACCGCTGCAACCTTCATGCCAGCCGTTTGGCGCCTGAAGCGTGTCAATCTGGCGCAGGCGGTGGTACCAGTTCGCCTTCCTCCTTGTACTCCTCCAGTTTACGCTGCAACGTCCGCCTCCCGATACCCAGAACACGGGCGGCCCGGGTGCGGTTATTGTCCTGTTCCGCCAGCGTCCTGAGAATATGACGCTTTTCCAGCTCCGCCATGGGCAGGCCCGCCTCGTAGGTCGGTGCGGCCGTGCCGGTCGCCGCCGACACTTCTTTCCCGGCCGGGGCTGCCGCCACGACAGGGACAGGTGTCTCCGGCGTGCCACCGTACTCGGGGGGAAGATCACCGAGACCCAGATCAGGACCGTTGCTCAGGACGACGAGGCTTTCCAGCATGTTGCGCAGTTCACGGATGTTGCCGGGCCAGTCCCCTGCTTCCAGGGCGGCGATCGCCGCCCTGGAGAGATTGAGGCCGGGCCGCTGGTACTCCCTGGACAGCCGCTCCAGAAAATGCCCGATGAGAACCGGGATATCTTCCTTCCGCTCACGCAGGGGTGGAATGGTCAGGGTGATGACCTTCAGCCGGTAGTAGAGATCGGCCCGGAACTCACCCTTGGCCACAAGCTGCTCCAGATTGGCATTGGTGGCCGCCACGATGCGGACGTCCACCTTGATGGTGTCCACGCCCCCCACCCGCATGAAGGACTTCTCCTCCAGCACCCGCAGGAGCTTGGCCTGCATCCCCAGTGGCATCTCACCGACCTCATCCAGGAGGAGAGTGCCACCTGAAGCCACCTCGAACTTGCCCGGCTTGCGCCCCACCGCCCCGGTGAAGGCGCCCCGCTCATGGCCGAAGAGCTCACTCTCCAGGATATCGTGCGGGATGGCGGCGCAGTTGATGGGCAGAAACTGGCGGGAGGCGCGCGCTGATTCATCGTGCAGCGCCCGGGCCACCAGTTCTTTGCCCGTGCCCGACTCGCCCACAACGAGAACGCTGCTGGGGGTGGGCGCCACCTGCAGGAGCTGCTGCTTGAGATGCTCCATGGCGGGGCTGACTCCCACGAGCGCCTGCAGGCCCAGGTGCCCTTTCGCTTCTTTCCGCAGGCGCTCGTTCTCGCCTTTGAGGCGGCGGTTCTCTCGCCGGATATGGCTGCTCTCCAGGGTCTTGGCGACCTTGGCGCGAACTTCGGGCAGACCCAGCGGCTTGGTGAGGTAATCACTGGCGCCCTGGCTGATGGCCTCCACCGCGTTCTCGATGGTGCCGAAGGCGGTGATCAGGATCACCGGCAGCTCGGGATTGGCCTCCTTCACCCGGCGCAGCAGTTCCAGACCATCCATGCCCGGCATCTTGATATCGGTGATCACCAGGTCGAAGCCGGTGCCGTCCCCCAGGCTCTTCAGCGCGGGAGCCCCGGCAGCATGGGCCTCGACCTCGTAGTTCATGCGCTGGAGGGCGCGGCGCAGGGCTGTGCGCCCGGCGGCATCGTCATCGATCAGAAGAATCCGGGCTGAAGGGGTCATAGGGCGGCGCGACTTCCTCGGGTGGCTTGCTGGGGAAAGACCAGGGTGAAGCGGGTGCCCATGCCGGGACGACTGTGGACCTCGATGCGGCCGCCGTGCCCTTCCAGCACCCGCAGGGCGATGGGCAGGCCCAATCCGGTTCCACCCGGCTTTGAAGAGTAGAACACCTGGAAGATGGTATCGAGGTTGGCCGCCGGAATACCCGTACCTTCGTCCTCGATCTCGATCTGGACATCACCATGGCCATCGACTCTGGTGCGCAGGACCACCTTGCCGCCACCATTGGCCTCCACGGCGGCGACGGCATTATGCACGATATTCAGGATGGCCTGTCTGACCTGCGCGGGATCCAGGGCGATGACGGGGAGACCGACAGCCAGTCCGGTCTCGATGCGGACGTCGCGCCGCCGGGCATCGGCCTTGAGGAAGAGCGCCATCTCACTGACGATCTCGTTGAGATCCGACGGCTCCATCTTCAAGCGTGCCGGCCGGGCATAACTGAGGAAGGAGGTCACCAGTTCTCCCAGACGCTCGACCTCTCCCTGTGTTTCGAGCAGGATGTCGCGGGACTCCTGGTCCGGATGGTCGATGGCCCCATCCAGCATCTGCAGGTTCAACTTCATGGCCGACAGCGGGTTGCGAATTTCGTGAGCGAGGCCCGCGGCGAGGGTGCCCACATAGGCCAGGCGATCGGCCATCTGGGCTTCCGATTCGAGACGGCGGGTCTTGTTGAACAGCTTCACCACGAAGACATAGGCCACCACGATGAGTACCAGGCTGACGGCCGCCCCGATGAGAATCTTGATGATCAGATCCCGCCGCAACTGGTCGATCTCCTTGGTCAGCATCTCCCCGGAGAGAGAGACCTCGATGGTGGCGCCGCCCGGTGCCGGTGCCGTCACCGTGATGACACTCTGCCGGCGGCTGACCCGGTCGACGCTGGCGGGGTCGCCAGGGCCCAGGGTCAGGTCGGGAAGAGGAATCCCGTGGATGCGGTACATGGCCAGAAGGGCGGGATTATTGGCGGGCGGCGGACCCATCACCGGCGGCAGGTCGATCTCCCCGGGCAGCTCGGCGCTGGCATCCGGTGTGTTGCGTGGAGACCGGGTGAGCGAGTCGGCATCCCCAGGGGGAAGGGATTGAAGAGGCCTCTGACCATCGGTTTTGCGCTTCAGATTGGCCTGCCGGTAGCGAGTCGGCATGACCAGGCGCCCCTGGTCATCGATGACACGGATCCGCTCCAGAAAGGTGTAGCGCTCCAGCATGCGATCCGCGTAACGGGCGACTGCGTAGGTATCGCGCACCAGGCGGTAAACCGCTGCCGGGCTGGCCATGGTCGCCGCTGATTCCAGGTGGAACTGGCGCGCGAAAGCCCTGGCTTCAGTCAGCGCCCGGACTTTGGCCTCTTCGATGACCTGGCGGGAGAGGTCACGGAAGATCAGATTTCCCACCACCCCCACATCAGCGAGGAGAAGCAGACCGAAAATCACCGAAAACCACAGGAGGCCCCGGTGAAACTGGCGACCGCCACTGGTCATGGCGCGAGGCGTGGGTCTGCGATTCATGGCGGGCGTGACAGGTCTCCAGAAGAGAAAAAACCTGCAAGTTATTTAAATAAGGCGGTTTACAGGAAAATTGTAATGCCCGGATCAACATCTGTCAACGCGCCGACCACCGCGAAGAGGCCAAATTCAGGCTTTTTCAGCCTCCGGCGGATCCGCCGGCTCCCCCCCATGCTGCAAATACACCGCAATCCACCAACTCTCGAGTTGATTCCTGTGAAGGATTGAAGTAAATATCCTAGTGGAACAATTACGATATCGTCTGTCGGGACGCGAAGAGCGCAGCCCGCGAGCGTGGTACAGGAACGGAGCGTGGTACAGGAACGGGGAGCAAGTGGCCACAGGACCGATGTCAAGCAGCGAGTTAAAAGGGAGTGCCCGGCTGGGCACCTACCTGAAGCAGCTTCGCACAGGTTACGGCTTCTCTCTCCGAAAAGTCGAGGAAAAGGCACGCCTGGCCGGGGGCGAGATCGACAACAGCCAGCTCTCCCGCTATGAAAAGGGCCGCTGCTACCCCTCGTTCGACAAGCTGCGCGTTCTCGCAGGGATATTCAACGTATCCATCCAGAGTTTTTCGGACATTGTCGACCTTGAGGAATACGAACAGCTTCGGCCGGACGCTGAATCGTTCGCGGACCTGATGGTGGTCGGGAACGATGAAGCCGCTCTGGGAAATTATGCCAGGGCTTACGCCGCCTTCCAGAAAGGCGTGGAAGTCGCCGAGGCCGGGTTGGAAATGGATGTCGCGCACGAACAGGTCGGCCTGCACAGCACACGTATCGCCCGCGGCCGCTACGGCCTCGCACGCGCGCTCCTCAAGCTGGGCAAGATCTCCCTTGCCGAGAGCGAGTTGCGCAATATTCTCAAGATCGGTGACGGCGTCGAGAGCGAGATCCTGATCAAGACACTGCTGCAACTCGCCAACGCCCATGCTGAGCTTGGAGACCGTTTCCTGGCCCGGCTGGAGGCTGAGAAATGTCTGCTGGTGGCCCGGGAGGCCGGCGATGACCACTCGGTGGCCTACTCGCTCCACTCACTGGGCCGTATCGCTTACGAAGATAATGACTTCCAGGGTTCCCTGAGCTATTTCAGGGATTCCCTCATTCTCTACGACGAGGTGAACGACACCTCCGGCAGCTTGATGATGAAGGTCCTCATCGGTGCCTCGCACACTGCTCTCGGGCGCTTCAAGGTCGGCGGCAAGCTGATCCAGGAAGCCCTGAGGAGCGCGCGCCAGGCAGGTCTGCGGCGTCTGTGTGCCCTGGCCCTGTCCAAGCTCATGGAGGCTGAATTCGCCCAGAAGAACTACCAGCGGGCCAAGGCGTATATCCGCGAAGTGGATGCTCTGGCCGGCTCGGAGGTTGAGGAAGACCGTTATATCGATCTCCTTTTCAACAGCGCGTTCTACCTGTGGCAGATTGCCCGCGGGGAGGGTAATCCCATCCAGGAAAAGATCGCTTTTGGCCGTCTCAAGTACCTGCGTTCGTCACTTGAGAGGACCACGCCCGAGGTGGAGCGTTTCGACGCACACATCGGGCAGAGGAAGACCTATGAGAATCTGGTCTCGTAGGCTGGCACTCGGCTTCGTCGCCCTCACCTTGGCGGCCGGTTCCTGGTCGCCGGGAGCCCGGGCGGAAGTAGCCGCGGTTCTCGCCGAAGACGGCAGCTTTTTGCGTACCGACATCCGTTCGGTCCAGCGCGGGCGCCTTGCCAGTGTCTGGTTCGAGAGCGACCTGGTCGCTCGCCGCAGCAACAAGGATCTGGGCGGTGAGCGCGTCCTCCTCAATCAGAGTGGTGCCCTGCGCGCCGATGGAACCCCATCCATCGCCGTTCACCCGCTCACCGGCCTGCCCTGGGCTGTCTGGTCCTTCAACGAGGACGGCGATTACGAACTGGCCGTGTCATTCTTCGACGGCCGCTTCTGGTCCAGCCCCATTCTCCTGGGGAATTCGGGTAACGGCGAAGCCGACCTGCAACCACAACTGCAATTCACTCCCGACGGACGCCCGCTGATCGCCTGGTGGCGGATGTCCCCCGACGGCACCGAGCAGTCCATCTGGTTCACCAGCCGGCAGAACGGCACCTGGATCCAGCCGGTCCGCCTTTCCTCCACCCGGGAGAAGGCCCGCCGACCCACGCTGCTCCTGGATGACGACCAGCTCATCGTGGCCTTCGAGACCGACAGCGGCGTGCGCATTCGCAAGTTCCACGCCGACACCCCCATGATCGGCGGTTTCTTGCCGGCCGGCGGTGCCGATGGCCCCGATCCACCGACCTATGACGACACCCGCCCGCCGGAGTGCCAGCTCATCGGCTGTGAGGGCGACTGACCCCGACTTCAACAAAGGTATCTGTTCCGGAAAAAGCACAAGGCTCCTCCTCACGGAGGAGCCTTTTTTTTGGTGCGCGCCCGGGACGCAGGTCCCTCCGTGCCAACATCTCTGAGACACTTTCCTCTTCAAGATAACTGGAGAGGGCAGGGAGCTATCACAGATGAGTTCCCATGCAAGTTCCCCGTCTACCAGCGCGCGGACACACGCATCACCACGGCAGAAGGCCGCATCTGGCAGGCTGAAAGGCTGAATTTCTGCGGGACCCAGATCGGATCCGCTCTTTGACAGGCTCTGAGATTGGAAATTTCCGTCAGGAATGCATCTTTTCCCGTCGGGAAACACCTTTCGCCTTATATTCGCCACAAGGCGATGTGGTGATTCGAACGAGGGATACCATATATGCAATACGGCACATTTTCATTGTCGAGCTGGACGAATTAGCTTGACACCCCTGAAAACCTCCATTATTATGCCACTTGTGGCCCAGAGTGGAGTTTTGTGGACCAGGAGGTGATTCGGGGCGGCCTTAATTCGCTCCGGACGATGCCAGGACAAGATCTAGCCAGGGAGAGTCCAGCCGTCGAGATCGGCTTTTCCCCGGAGTCCCGACCCTCGGATGTCCCATTGCCCACGTTTGGCCCGCATGACACCTAGAGAATCCGGGAGAAGCGATGCTGCGGGGAAATGCGCCGGCGACGATTGACGCCAAGG
>SMVA01129103.1_pt1 | contig 26860 bp, 24 predicted proteins | sample 2456451 | NCBI WGS metagenome assembly SMVA01 (sample SAMN11095933, study PRJNA526329) | marine sediment metagenome | biome: Marine sediment; feature: Surficial sediment; material: Deep marine sediment; isolation source: Hadal surficial sediment | place: Pacific Ocean | collected 2014-05 | depth... | reverse complement strand
AGTGGCTATCATGCCTCCCAAAACAACAATAATAATGGGTTCAATTAGTTTGGTCATGTTGGTAATTACTTCATCCACATCATCCTCAAATACATCTGCGACCTTGGTAACATCATATCCAAATTACCTGTTTGTTCCCCCACTTTCACCATCGACGCGACCATTTCTGGGAAGTAGCTTATTTCCATCAGTGGTTCAGCAAAAGTCTTACCTTGAATCACCTGATCTCGAACCTGGCTTAAATCGTTCGCTATCACCGTATTATCAACTGTTTCGATACAAACTTCCAAAGCTTCGGTAAGGGTAATCCCTGCACCTAACATAGTGGCAAGAGTCCGACAAAATGTCGCCAAATTCCCCTTAATAATCAGATCTCCAAAAAGAGGAAGCTTCATAGAAAAATTATCAAAAGATCTTTTCCCAACCTTTGTTCCCACCCACACTTTAAAAATAAATGCGGCCACGACTAAACCGCCCACAAGGTACATGGAATAATTTCCAAGAAAATCTGAGACATCAATAACAAACTGGGTGATCCCAGGCACTTTTTGGCCTGTCCCTTCAAGCATTTCGACAAATTGAGGCACCACAAATACCATCAAGGCCCAAATAACACCGGCCCCGATTATACAAACAATCATGGGATATTGGAGAGCTCCTTTTACTTGCTTTTTAATTTTTTCTTGCTTCTCCATATGCTCTGCAAGTTTTTCTAAAATTTGATCTAAAATTCCACCTGTTTCACCGGCCTTAACTAAATTAATATACAAGCGGCTAAACCCTTTTTGTTTTTCCATCGCCTCATTAATGGTTTTACCCTCTGAAACTTCACGGGCTATAGACTGTACGGCCCTTTTTAGGACGGGATGCTTTTCAGACTTAAAGATAATTTCAAGTGCCTGAATAATGGGAACTCCGGCATTTACCATAACTGATAATTGACGAGTGAAAATGACTAATTCCTTATTGCCAAATGGGGCAACTAAACCTTGCTCAACCAGCCATTCAGCTAAATCAAATTCTAAAATTGAGGGGGAATTTAGTTTGCGAGGTCTTATACCTTGAGCGCGAAGGGCCCTTCTGGCATCGCGAAGACTCGTGGCCTCCACCATCCCTGAGGATCTTTTGCCTTCCTTATTCAGTCCTTCCCATTTCCAATTGCCCATTCTTAGGCCTTATTTTTTGTTATACCCAGTTTCTTTTCCATCTCTTCTGGTTCTGGGGTAAAAGTCATTGCCGTATTGGCATCTATAAGCCCCTTTTCAACTGCAGACCCTAAAGATTGATTCATCGTAATCATGCCAGTTTTGTCCTGTCCTATCTGCATCTGGGAATAAACCTGGTGCAATTTGTTTTCCCTGATTAAATTCCGAATGGCCGGATTAGGAAAAAGTATTTCCATAGCTAAAATTCTACCAGACTCATAGGTTTTCGGCACTAATTGTTGAGCGACAATTCCTTGTAAAACAAACGATAGTAAGGTTCTTACTTGAGTTTGTTCATCGGCCGGGAAAAAATTCACTATTCTGTTTATAGTTTGTACACAAGAGTTGGTGTGAAGAGTTCCAAAAACCAAATGTCCTGTCTCGGCCATGGTTAAGGCCGCTGACACGGTTTCAGCGTCTCTTAATTCTCCCACTAGAATTATATCGGGATCTTGCCGAAGAATCGCCTTTAAGGCATTTTTAAATGAATGAGAATCAGTGCCTATTTCCCTTTGATTAACAATACAACCTTTATGTGGATGTACAAATTCAATCGGATCTTCCAAAGTGATAATATGACCTTTTTCATTATCATTTAAACGATCAATAAGGGCCGCAAGGGTAGTTGATTTTCCCGATCCTGTAGGTCCTGTCACTAACACCAGACCATTACTGACATCTGTCATATTTAATAATACATTGGGAAGGTTCAGTTGTTTAAAATCTGGGATAATCGTTGGAATTTGTCTAAAGACACTTCCAATATTTCCTTTTGATTGAAAGACATTACACCTAAATCTCGCCAGCCCTTTTATACCAAAAGCGCAATCTAACTCTAAATTTTTCTCATATTCATTTTTTTGATCATCCGACAAAATAGTGTAAATTAATCTTTTACAATCTTCACCTGTTAAGGCCGGAATCTTAACTTTAACAATTTCACCATTTATTCTCATACCCGGAGGAGACCCTGCGGTTATGTGTAAATCTGATGCACCATTATCCACCATTAATTTAAATAGCTGTTGAATTTTAATTCCACCTGATTCGTTTTCTGCCATAACTTAAATCCTAGCTAAATTTATCAGGACTAGAGTTAGCGACAACTTCCTCTAGCGTAGTAATTCCCTGAGCGAATTTTCCCAGTGCCGACATCCTTAGCGTTTTCATCCCTTCTCTAATGGCCTGTTTTTTAAGTTCATCTGAAGGGGCATCTCTTAAAATCAGCGCCTTAATTGCCGGAGACATACGCATTACCTCATAGATGGCCACTCGACCTTTATAACCTGTCTCATTACAAATCTCACAACCCTTACCTTTAAAGGGCTTAATTGATTGTGCTGATGCCGTGGCCAAACCAACAGCGATTAATGCCTCAACTCCAACTGCCTCATCAGGAATTTTGCAATCAACACAGATTCTCCGGCACAGCCTTTGTGCTACAACAATATTTAAAGCACCCGTTACCAAGAAAGGTTCTATTCCCATATTTAAAAGTCTAGTTATAGTTGATGGAGCATCATTGGTGTGTAAAGTAGATAAAACCATGTGACCGGTTAGTGCCGCTTCAATGGCAATCTCTCCAACCTCAAGATCTCTGATCTCCCCAACCATTATGATATCTGGATCTTGTCTTAAAAATGCCTTAAGCGCAGAGGCAAAAGTCAAACCCGCTTCTCTTCTAATATTGACCTGATTAATCCCTTCCATATTAAATTCTACCGGATCTTCAGCGGTTGATATATTTTTAGTTGTCCTATTCAAATCCGCAAGTGCGGAATATAAAGTAGTCGTTTTACCGGAACCAGTAGGTCCTGTAACCAAACACATACCAAAAGGCATATGAATATTTTCTTTAATGATTTTAAACTGACTTTCCGCTAAACCAAGTTTTGTCATATCTAGCTGTAGGCTTTCGGGATCTAGTAGACGCATAACTATCTTTTCCCCAAATAGGGTCGGCAACGATGAAACCCGATAGTCTATGGACTTATTGGCAATTCCTAGTTTTATTCTTCCATCTTGGGGTTTTCTTTTTTCTGAAATATCCATTTGTGCCATGATCTTTATTCTCGAAATTAGCGGCAACATGATGTTTCGTGGAGGAGTGTGGGCCACGATTAAAGTACCATCAACTCTAAACCTAATCCTAAAAACTTTTTCATACGGTTCAATATGGATGTCGGAGGCCTTTCGCAGAAATGACTCGGCCAAAATTTTATTAACAAAAGTAACGACATCTTCACTGATATCTTCTTCACTAATATCCTCATCTTTTTCTGTCTCTTGGCCGATCTCTCTTATCGTTAACAAAATCTCATCAATTGATTCAGTAATCCTCTCATAAAGGCTTTTCCAGGCCCCCATATTTGTCACCACTAGTTCAACATTTTGTTGGACTAGTGTCTGAAGTTCCTTTTTTAATTCCATTATAGAAGGATCATAAACTGCAAATGTAATCCCTTCTCCGCTTCTTTGAATGGGAAGTGCCCTGAACTTTATGACATCTGTCTTTTTAATTATTTGTAGGATATTATCTTCGACTTTGGCATCGCTTAGATCCATATAAGTCATCTTGGACTTTTCAGCTACTTGCTGAGCAAATTTCACATCATCGAAAAAGGAAAAATCGATTAACTTAAGCTCAGTAATATCTGCCGGATTCTTATCCTTAAGAAGTGGGCGCAAGTCACTGAGTGGGACCATACCTGTCTGGGAAATAATTTCGACGAACTCTTTTCTAAACACTGAAAGTCCTAGTAAAATACCTGTTTATCTAAGTAATTTATCGGTCAATTAAGAGAGGAGTTTAAAGATCCCAGAAATTGATCGCGTATTTTGCTTGTAATTTAAGCATCGAGAGCCCATCCATATAGCTGAGTACTTTACTCTGAAGTCTTTCGCTATGGGGTAAAAAGCTGTAATTATAATCCCAGAATAGATAATTTTTTGAAAGTGCTCCACAAAACTGAAAGCCACGGGAACAGGAATTAACGATAATAACCTGGGCATTTATCGTACCAATTTTAGCGGGTATATCCAGGTTTTTAAAGTCAGGATCTTGCTTCCTGGAAAAAACAACGAACCGGATATTTTTTATTTGAAGAAGTTTTTGGGTAATCTCAGACATTACACCATCCCCTAGGATTACAAAGAAAAGTTCTTTATATCTCCTACTAAATCCCTCTATTATTTCTTCTATTGCCAGATAATCTGTATTTGTTGCCAAGTAGGTATTTCCCGATTTTTTAATGCAGTTAATCGCCTTTAAATCGACACCTGAGATTTCGACCTTATCTAAAAAAAACTTTTTATAAGGGGAGGTAATGCTTAGACCTTTATGGTTTTTAAAAAAATAGTCCAAAGACGGGATGTCTGAAGGTAAGGCACAATCATAGATCTTATAATCAATCTCCTCAGCTAAAAGCTCCTCATAAATCTCTGCAGATTTTGAATGTGATATCTTTTTTCCAAGTAGTGCCAGTGAAATCATCTAAAGGTATTTTTCTTTCGTATATAAAATATCGAGGTTAATTTGTTTAATTAGTTCTGTGGCGGCCCCAAATTTCTTTTCATCGCGAATCTTTTCCACAAAGCTAATACGGATTTCTTCTCCATAATGTTTTTCATCAAAATCGAGCAAGTGAGTTTCAACTTTTACCCGCTCATTTGTTTCAAAGGTGGGATTATATCCAATATTAGTCAAAGATAAGTTTTGTTTTCCCTTAACTTCTGTCCTCGTAACGTAAACTCCCCTCCCTGGCACAAGCCTTTTATGATCAAATTCCAAATTCATCGTTGGAATTCCAATTCTACTTCCTCTCCCGGCCCCCGGGACTACAGTACCACTAAGGTAGAACTCCCTATTTAGCATTGAGTTAGCAAAGGGAATATCCCCCTCTTTGATCTTTTCTCTAATCTTAGAAGAGCAAACTTGATTTCCATCAAGGATAAACTCATCCTCAACATAGAGCTCAATATTGTGAGGGCCAACAAACTCAGAAATAAATTTCAAATCCCCACGCTTATCTTTTCCCAGGCCAAAATTATATCCCAGAAAAATCTTTTTAAGACCTTTTAACTTGAGCACATATTCATTTAAAAATTCTTTAGGGCCTAATTTGCCAAAGTGTTCATCAAAGGGAAGCTCAACAATAAACTTAACTCCCAAACGCTCAAGTAACTGCCTTCGCTCTTCAAAGGAATTGATATAAAAATTAGAGACACCTTTGAAAATCTCGGCCGGATGTGGGACAAAAGTGATAATCCCAAAAGAAAATCCTCTCTCTTTTGATTCGTTTAAAGCATTAGTTAAAAGGGCCTGATGCCCGAGATGGACTCCATCAAAGTTGCCCATCGAAATGGCAACTTCACCTGATTCAATTAATGTAGAAATATTTGAGACTACTTTCATTTTTTAAAAACTTGCCCCATGAACTCTTTGAAGTATTTCTGATTAAAATTAAACTTTTCCCCACCGTGATCTTTTCTATACGTCCTTCTCTCAGCATGCTTTATCAGTTTACTGAAATATTTCTTGGCCTGTGGGGAAAGGCCGGATTCATCTAGTACTCTAGATATAGAGGGTTCTGCCACTTTTTGTCCACCCGCTAAATGAAGAATAAATTGGTGTATGCTTGAATAATCTGGGCCCTCATCTTCAATCTTCTTGCATAATTTCAGTAAGTTGACCTCATCCCCAGATCTTTTGGCCTTGTCATAAATCATATCAATTAAAAGCCCTAGAAGGATTAAAACTAAAATAATGATCAAGTAATCGGCCCAGGATTCGTGCCCGGAAGAGGTAAAGACTGGTGCTAATAAATTTTCCCCCGTGTCTTCCAAGGCCCTGGGGGCCGGTGATCCATCTGCACCGGCCCTGGATGAGTCGGTCTTTGTCGACACTCCTGCAATTTTTATTCCCGGTAGCAACACTTCTTTTTTAATATATTTTTTAAGGTCTGGATCAAAGATGGAAAAAGAAATCTTACGCTTTTCAAGATCTATAGGTGCCCTTGCAAGGTAGGTATAATCAAAGGTTTTTCGCGCTTTGTTCATCCCAATTTCGGTTAAATCTGAATTGGTATCAAATTCTTCTAAGGCCTTTGTTTGATATAAGGACGGAGCGTCGAAATGCTCCAGCGCCCCAGGCCCCTCAACGGTTAGTTTCAACTCGAGCGCTTCATTAATTAAAATTTTATTACGATTGATCCCCACTTTAAACTGGTGATCTCCCACAAGCCCCGTGAAGTCCGCTGGTTTGCCTTTTGCCGGAAAGTTTAAAACCTTAATCAGAATTTCTTTACTGGCAACACTCACCTGCCTGGTTCTTCGCGAGCGAAAGCCAAAGGCCCCAAAACCTCCAAAGGGATCAGAACTTTCCTGAGTATCATAAAATTGGATAGTTATCCTTAAAGGATCTAATTTTAAGTTTCCAACCTTTTCTGGATACAGTCTAGCGGAATAAAAAAGGCGTCTACGGTAGATATTCCCTTTATAAGTAACTGTTTCAGTTGTTGGCTTTATGGTATGAAACCTTTTTATAAACTTGGGAAATTTAGGAAATCCTTCGACTCCTTCCCCGGTTAATCTCACTGAAGGTTTAAAATAGAGGTAATAATTAACATCAATCCCCTCATTAAAATAAACTGTTGTCTTAGAAGGAAGGGCCATTAAAAAGTAGTCTTTGGCCTGTGCCCTTTGTTTTAAGATCTCAACTGTTATAGAAGGCAAGGCCTTCCTCCCTCCCCGCCAAACTAAGGCCACATCGTTTATGGGATAAACCCCGGCCTGAGGTGCCACTAAAGTAAAAATATAGGTCATCTCTCTGGTGGTGGTAAATCTTCCATTTATAATGGAGGTGTTAATCGACATGCCCCCGCTGCGCTGGCCTAGAAGTCTAAGCTTTCCCCGATTGAAGCTAATTCTAGGTCTATTAGACCCGGTCACTTTGATTTTAAAAATCATATCAAATTGTTCACCGGCCACGGGAACCTTGGGATCCAAAACTATTTCAACATTTTTAGCAAACAAACTAAAAGAAATTAACAAATAAATAATTGCATAAATCTTTTTCATATCTGTTACCAGTCCTTTCTATCTCTATTTCGTCTATTATCACCGGTTGAGGTATCCATATATTTTTGTTGCAGCTTCCGGTCATCTTCTAAAATCTGTTTTATCATCGCAGGTAATTTAACCTGCTCTCTTTTTTTCTTTATATCTTTTTCTTTTTGCTCAACTGAATCCGGTCTATCTTTTTTCTTCTCTTTCTTTTTATCTTGCTCTTTCTTTTTATCCTGGTCTTTCTTTTTATCCTGGTCTTTCTTTTTATCCTGGTCTTCCTTTTTATCCTGGTCTTTCTTTTTATCCTGGTCTTTCTTTTTATCTTGGTCTTTCTTTTTATCCTGGTCTTTCTTTTTATCCTGGTCTTTCTTTTTATCTTGGTCTTTCTTGTCTTGTTGTTGCTTTTTTTGTTGTTGATCTTTTTTTAGCGCCATGAGGACGTTATTTCTTATCGCCTGGTAGAACTTTTGATATTGAGGTTCGCTTTTGTTTTCCACCGCCCTGGCCAGTCTTTTATAGATTTTTATGCCTCTTGCTAGGTCTTCTCCTTGAATTAGAGTGAGTGCATAATTAAACTGGATTAAAGGATTCTCTTTGGTGAAATCCTGGATATTTTCCTCATAAAGGATTTTAGCATTTTTTAAATCTTTTGCCTTGAGGAATTTTTCGGCGAGTTTTAACCGTCTATCCTTTTCTAACTTTCCCTTTTGAAGTTGTTCTTTCCATTCCAGGCCCTGTTTATCAAGAGTTGGTTTTTTCTCTTCTTTGGAAAAACTCGGAGGACATAAAACCAAGAGAAAAAGCGCCAAGGTAAAGGTTTTTCCTCTGCTTAGGATCACGGAAATAATGAATAAAACAATCCCGAATATTACTATATATTGAGTAAAGACAGGTCTGACATCAACACTCCTATGAGAAAGTTTGGTTTTATAAACCGTTCGAAAAAAGTTTAAGATCTCTTCTGTTGGCATATTGTAAGAATGGACTAGCCAATATTTATAATTTGTTACTTTACCTTCCAGATCCTCTAAAAAAGTTTTGTCTAACTTAGAGATGACCTTTTCTCCCCGGTAGGTTTTATATCCTAAAAATTTTCCGCGGGAATTTCTAAGAGGAATTGCCCCACCTTTTTCCGTTCCCACTCCAACTACAGCGAGGCTGATTTCATCAGGGATGTTTAAATCAAACTTCTCTTGATTTTCCCCAGAGTCCGTAAAAACTAATAAATTTCCTGAAAAATCCCCCGTCAGACCTGCTTCAACTTTAAAATACTGAATTGATTCCTGAATCGCCTGAGAAATACTCGATCCACCTCGCGTGATATCTAGTTTTTCCAGTCCTTCCAATCTTGAATCTAGAAGATCGATATCATCAGTAAAAGGGACTATTCTTTTTTGAATATCTGAAAAAAGCACCACCGCTACCTGATGACCATATGCCTTTTTAATAAAGTGTCGTGCCATCAAAAGTGATTTTTGAAAACGGTTTGGTCTTACATCTTCTGTTAACATACTAGACGAGGTGTCTATGATAACAATGGTCTTTTGATCCGGAATCGTGGCCTTTACTTTTTCAGAGGCCCCTCTTAAATCCATTAAGCTGATACAAAAAGCTAGAATACTCAAAATATAAAAAATGGTGGAGACTCTGTTTTTTCTAGTTCTTTTATAAAACCAATACTTCCTAATAAAATTTGCAACCTTTGCCTCATGCCTTAAGAAAAAAAAAGCAAAAAGGAAAAATACCAGAAAAATCATCGGCGCAAATTTAAAATTTAAAAAACTCATATGCCCTCTTTACGGCCATATTTTCTGGTCAGCTCGGCCATTAATAAAAATAGAACGCCCCAAAATAAATACTTAAAATAGATTTCCTCATAAATCATCTTCCCTGAGGATTCAATTTTAGTTTTTTCAAGCCTCTCAATTTCACTTAAAACCTCTTTAAGCGCCGATTCATTTCCCGCCTGATAGGATTTTGCCTTAGTCAATTTGGAAATTGACCTCAACGTTTTCATATCAATACTTCCTCCAGGGATATATTGATAACCAAACCCGCCAGCAACTGGAATCTTGGCATCCTTATTTCCGCCAACCCCAATGGTATAAATCTTCATACCTTTTTCTGCCGCCTGCTCCGCCGCCTGAATAGGGGTCATTACCCCCACATTACTCACGCCATCAGTTAAGAGAATTATGACTTTGTTTTTGGCCATGGACTGGGATAATCTCCCCACCCCAAGACCTAGAGCGTCCCCAATGTTGGTACCAGAACCTAAAAAGCCGATTTTAATTTCACCAATAATCCTTTGAACTAAATCTAAATCTGTTGATAAGGGGAGCAGAGTGAAGGCCTTCTCTGAAAATATAATAATCCCGATTCTATCCGTAGGGCGAAGAGCAACAAATTCTGCAATCTTTCTTTTTGCCGCCTCTAGCCTATTAGGTTTAAAATCATTGGCCAACATGGACCGTGAGACATCCACGACAAACAATATATCATTTACTTCTATATCACTTTTTACAAAACCAAGTGGCCTTCTAGGCCCGGTAAGAGAAAAGCTTAAAAGAAGCCAGCCAAAAATTCCGGTTACAAAAATTAAAAAGGTAAAAAAAGAATTCTTATTTTTAATATATTTTTTAGGGATATACACTTGTGGTGATTTAAATAGATAAAGATATCCAATCACCCAAAAGAGAAGCCCTAAAATGCCCCATATAGCAAAATAAGGATTGTTAAACTCCATGCATTATCCTCTTTAGACTCTCCATGATTTCTTCCAGTTCTTCATCTGTCCAACAAGGCCTATATTGATGTTTTTCAATGGTGCTAAAAAAATTATCGGCCTTATCTCTAAGACTCGGGATAAGGGTAAGCCAAAGCTCTCTTTCAATATAGATTTGCTCTAACTGAGGTCTCTCTTTTGCATTTAAAATCAAGTCCTTCCAAAAATCTATTTTCTCCTGCTTTTTTCTTGCAATTTCCCTCTTGAGCGTTTTATTTTTTACCCTTTTCCACAAGAAATACCCTAAGGCCAAAATGAGCAGGGCCAATAAGATTATACCTAATTTAATTAAAAACAAGTTCCGCTTTACTGCCTGCTCAAGGATGATGAAGGCCTTGGGATTTAAGTCAGGCTGCGCTGATAAAAAGCCTTTTAAATTTAAAGAAATAGACTTTTCTCCTATTTTCCACATAAATTTATCACCGGGTTTTAAAGGAGCAATCATCACAAGCGTAAGATCGGCCTCTAGGTAACCGTCCCCACCTTGTAGGACCTGAGGATTTCTCACCTCCTGCAAATAAAATCCTTCAAAAAGATTATTGCCAACGGTCTTTTCCAGGTCCTTTAAGTAATTTTCTCCCTGTGGCCCAAGCAGCACTCTGGCCTCAACAAAGCTTCCTATTTTTATAGGGCCCACAGGTCCTACAAAGGTGAGCTCACCGGATATTTCACTGGCAGTTAGAAGAATTGGAAAGAGCAACATTAGCAAGATTTTAATCATCAGGCCATCTCCTTAACAAAATCCTCCAGATACCGGGAATCTACTTTGAGACGCTTGAATTTGCGGCCAAGACCTGAGTCAAATTCTTTTTCTAATTTAACATTAAGTTGGTTAAGCCTGCCGCCCTTTAGGTTGAATTGATCACTAGAGTATAGGCAAAATGGTAATTTTTCTGCAATATCCACGGGAGATACCACTTGAAAACAATGAAGATGACTTTTGTATAAAATTTTCTTCAGTTCATCATGAGCTATAAATTCGTTAAAATCAGAAAGCAGAATAACTTCTTTCTTTTTCCTCAGATGCCCCATTAAAGATATATATATCTCTCTCTCTGTTAATACATTTTTATGTTCGTATTCTAAATTTAGCGTACCATCAGGTGTCACCAACCCAGATCTTTCTAAAATAGTGATAAATTGTGAAATCCCCATGTGTCCACTGGCCTTAGGAATTTGTACAATTTTATCTAGGTAGAGGTAGGCCTCTACACTATCTCCCGTTTTTTCTGTAAGAAGATAGAGGAGACAACAGATTTCCATTGCCGCTTGTAATTTTGATATTCCCTCATAACCGGAAAACATTGATTTTGAAGCATCTATGGCCACAATAATTTCAACATTTCTCTCTTCTTCAAAAGTTTTAATATAAGGGTGTGTAGTTTTGGCCAAAAGCCGCCAATCAATAAGTCTAATGTCATCACCATATTGATAGACTTGATGTTCTTTAAACTGCAGACCTAGGCCTTTAAAGTTAGACTTAAGCATGCCAACTGAAATAGAGTTGGAGTTCTTAAAAAGACTCGTTTGAATCTGACTAACTACTTTTTGTATCGATTTAAGTTTCATAGCTAGATAACGGCATTGGCCACTCTAAGGGCCACATCTCTTCCTTTTATCTTATCTATTATCGCTTCATAGGTAAGAATCATTCGGTGTCCAAGGACACTTGGAACAATCTTTAATATATGCTCTGGAGTTACAAAATCCGATTCTTCCAAGAAGGCCTGGAATCTTGATAATTTATAAAGCCAGATTGCGCCCCGGGGAGAGGCCCCCGCTAGTATCGCCCCTTCAAATTCTTTTAGAAAGCTTGGGGATTCAGGCCTGGTGGCGTGAATAATTTCAACAATTAATTTTTTTATTTTTTCATCAACATAAATGGAGTCCAGATTTTCTTGGATCGCTTGCAAACCTTTTGCGTTTATTTTAGGCTCTAAATCATCCAAGGCATTTTTTTTAAGATCCATGATAGATCTTTCTGCTTCAAAAGAAGGATAGCCCACATTAACCTTCATCATAAACCTATCCATTTGCGCCTCTGGTAGGGGATAGGTCCCCTCTTGATCAATGGGGTTTTGGGTGGCCAAGACCACAAAGGGAGTTGCTAACTTGTGGGTATTCTCCCCTATGGTAACTTGTTTTTCTCCCATTCCCTCAAGCAGAGCAGATTGAACCTTGGCGGGGGAGCGGTTGATTTCATCGGCCAGCAGAAGTTGGGTGAAGATAGGGCCAAACTTAGTGGTAAACACTTCTGATTTTTGACTATAGATCATTGTACCTATGAGATCTGAGGGAAGTAGATCGGGGGTAAATTGAATCCTTTGAAAGGATAAATCGCAAAGTCTTCCAATAGTGTTTACTGCAAGAGTTTTTCCCAGTCCCGGCATCCCCTCAATTAAAACGTGCCCTTCACAAACCATGGCGGCCATTATGGAATCGAGAAGTTCATCTTGGCCAAAGACAACTTTTTTGGCCTCGTTTAATACTTCATTCACTTTTTCATTTAAATTAGTACTCATGATCATTCCCTTTCCCTAATAATATAAAGTATATATTTTAAATAATGTTCTCTACTTTTAAAGGAGAAAAATGGGTGATCTCCCCCCTGCACTCCAACATCAATAATTTGGAGGGTTTTTCCCTCTCTCAATGAAGCTTCATAAACCGTTTTTGCTAGGTCTGAAAAGGAAATATTGTGCGTACAAGACGCTGCAGCATAGAGCGCCTCTGGTGCTAAAACCTTCATTACTTTCCTATGCAATTTTTGATATCCCACTAAGGCCTTATCGACGTTTTTCAGCTCCTTAGAAAAGGCCGGAGGATCTCCTACCACCACATTAAAAGTCTGATCACTAGACAGAGCATCATCGAGAAATTTAAATACGTCGGAGCGCACAAATCGTCCTCTTCCAGAAAGTTTGTTTTTATTTAGATTTGCTGTGATTTGCTCCTCAAAATTGCCCTGATCTACAAAAGTTAGATTTTTTACTCCACCTCTTAATAAATGCATTCCCCAAGAACCCATATAACAGTAAAGATCAAGACCCTGCTCTAGAGAGATATTCAGATCTTTAAGTTTTAATTCTAATTTTTTTCGATTTTCCCGGTGGTCATAATAATAACCAACCTTCTGCATTAATTTAGGGGGTAGGTAATAGGTAAAACCGTTCTCCTGAATTTCTAAATCCTCTTTAAATTCTTCTTGGGGGTATTGGGGTAATCCTTCATTTTTCCGATACTTTAAAGAATCGAGAAAATGAATTTTTTGATCTGGGAAGGTAGTTGATAGGAACTCCTTTATCTCATTTCGAAAGCGATCAATTCCTGCAGTATTTATCTGAATAAAAATGACATTTATATATTGGTCTACGATAAGCCCTGGCAAATTATCGGCGCTACCATGGGCCAGTCGTTTACAGGCCCCGTAGTCCCTAAATATTTTTCGATTATTTATGGCCTTTAATAAGTTCTTTAAAATTATCTTATGGGCCAACAAGGCCTCATCTTCTTCCGATCCATTATGCGTTTCTATGATCCTTACTAGCGGCCCATTTTTTATAAAGGGGTTTATATAGCCTATAAAGCTGAGATCCCCTGCCTTTTCCTTAATAAGAACCCATTCACCGGGAAAACACGACTTTGGCACTTGCGTGAAGTCTTTTTGGTACAAGTCGATATTTTTCTTTAATATCAACTGGGATATTTTAGGTTTGAGGATTAATTCTTTCACTTATTTTGATTTAAAGTTGGAAAAGGTAATTTTTGACTTCACTTGGCCTAAGACCTTGCTCTCACTGGAGTTTTTTCCCACAACGGTTTTAACTTCGGTTAAGATATCAATAGTTTCCGGAAAGGCAAATTTCCCCACCTTTTTATAAAAAACCTGATAATTGGTGGAGGAGTTTATATTGCTTTGAATATTTTCTATGAGCAGTTCATTTAAAACCCACTTTTTTCTACTCCAACTTTCCTTTTCCAGCGTCATGGTAGTCTTAGTTCGATAACCTAGAGCATAGGAATCAATGGTGTTTAACCTTCCCCTTCTATCAAAAACCAATATAACCTTGGAAATATTTTTTTCATTGGAAGTATCAATCATAGTGACATGAGTTTTGCCATCAATTTTTTTTGCTGTGCCCTGGTAATCCTTTATTGTGTCCTTAATCTTAAGCGGGATAAAAAAGTATAGTTTGTCTGCCAAGAGCATTTTCAGTTGATATTTGATCTCTTTAAAACCTTGGGGAAGCCCTACGACATTAAGAGTGAACCCCGTTTTATTACTCCATTTCACTTCAAAGTATATTTCATGAATATTTTCGATTATGGTTTTGGCCTTGAGACTTTGCGTAAGCCCAGCGATTCTCGCTTCAAAGGTTAATTTCTGCAGTCCTAGATTTTTGGGGTTGTATAAATTTTTATCAAAGCGGTTTACCAAAATATCTACATTTTGCGCTGCCACTGCTGAAAATGAAAAAAAGATGATTAAAAAAAGTATTCTCATAGTCATCAATTATAACCTTAATATCTTTTCAGGCCAATTTTGTAGGTACTCAACTCGGATATATTTTGCCTTTTTAAAGGTAACACTTCCAGACTTTCCCTTAACACCTTTTAAGTTCTTAACCTGAGTATAAACCAATGGTATTTCACTAAATTCATACTTTCCATAATCTCTTATAATCGATCCTATTGCAGCGAAGGGAATTAAGGAGGTATCACTACATTTAATAATGAGATGAGGACTTTTCAGGCCCTCTAGATGGAACCAATAATCTTCCTTAGCGCCCCACTTATTCCGTAAATAATCGTTAGCGTTAACATCTTTTCCAATGGCAATCTTAATGCCCGCGTCAGTTTTAAAATAATCTATCGCCTGGTGACTTGAAACTTTAGTCTTGATCTTTTTCTGGGCCCAAACTGGCATTATGACTTTCTTAGTCTCAAGCTTTGGAGCAACTTCTCCCTGTTGCCATTTTTTTTTCTCCCTTTCTAATTCAAGAAGACGCTTTTCTAATATGGCCTCACCTATTTTAAAGCCCTTTATCTTCTGATAAACCTGATTCCTTTTCTGAAATTCATTTAAATTCCTAGAAAATTTGAATTTGACTCCCGCAATAACTATTTCCGTTTTATCGCCGATTTCAAAATCTAGTGCCTCTAGAGCTTCCCGAATTTTTGGGCCAGATCTGACCCGTCCTAAATCGTTTATTATTTTATGCTCTTTGCGATCAAGGTTTTTTCTTTTTCTTCTGGGAAAATGGCCTTTATTTAAACTCTCCATTTGAGTGGAAATATAATCTTCTATCGTTCCCGTTTTTGAATCTTTCCCTTTTAACTCAATTTCCCCTCGTCCTAGAAGGTTGAAAAGATCTAATACCGAATTAGCATCAAGAGTTTGGTCAATTTTTTCAAGTCCTGACCAGGATTTAAAAATGCTCTCTTCTCCTTCTACATTTAAGAAGTAGGCCGATCTTCCCCGCCAAAAGATGGCAAAAAAGTTCTCCAATCCTTTTTTATAATAGGGGATCAAAAGGATTCGGTCTTTAACGTCTAGGAATATTTTTCCAACTTTTGCACCTCTTATGTGTTTTCTTAAATATTCTAAATACCTGTCCTTTACTCTAAGCTCGGAGGGTGGAATGGCCTCTCCTTGCCACAGGCCCTCAAAATGGGACCCACGGCCTAAATAGAGATAGGTAGTCTGTCCTGGAAAACGAATGGTTATACAGATAAAGTGAGGAGTGCTATAAATTTTTTGAATTTGACCAATTTTTGACCCAATTTGGTCATTGTAAATTTTAACGTTTTCTTCAAGTTGTCGATAATTTTGTATCATGACCCTTAATCTACTGGATAAAAAAAATTATAAAAACCTAGAGCTTCTCGATTGGCCGGAGATTCTAGTAAGAATAACTTCTCGGACTCACTTTGAAAAATCGAGTGACGTACTGAGCTCACCATTTGGCCCTAAAGAGCGGGAAGAAATTGAGTTTGACTATGACTCGCTGGACTATTTGCTCCAAGATATCATCTCAACCACAGATATTCTCCACCTGCATCTCTTAAAGATCCCCCGAAGTAGAAAATATTTTTATTTTATTGATTCCTTAAAAAAAGGCAAAATGGCAAATATTGAAGAGCTTAATTTCGCCTGCCTGCTACTTGAGTCTTATTTAAGTTTAAAAAGATCATTTGGTGATTGGAATAAGTATCCTGGGGAGAAAATTGATCCCCTCAAACAAAAAAATCTAACGGTGAACTTTGTAGCGGAGCTTAGATCTTTTGTGGAACCTTCTGGAGAGATCCATTACGAGAGGCATCCCCTGCTAGCTAAGATTTACTCCAAATTAAAAAAACTTGAGGGGTCTCTTAGAGATGAGATCGGCCAAATCGCCTCCTCTGCACTTTATTCGGATAGCCTGCAATATAGTGAACACGATGTCATTAATGAGCGCTACGTTTTGGCCATAAGATCCGACTCTTATAATAAAAATCATGGGCCCATTGTGGCGAAATCGAGTTCCGGCCTTACTCTTTTTGTGGAACCAAATAAACTGGTGGCCCTGGGAAATCAGAGAATGCAACTACTGGCAGAACTTGATGAGGTATTTACCAAAATCACCCAGCAATTTAGCCTTCTCCTTCATGAATCATACGATGAACTTGTTCTCATCAGGGATTTCACTATTGACCTAGATATAACATATGCCAAGGCCTCTTACTGCCATCAAATGACTTTTAACCGACCCAAAATTTTAAATGACTTCGAAATAAAAATCCGCGATTTTTTTCATCCCCTTATAGCAGACCCGATTAAGAATGACTTGGATATTTTCAGAGAAAATAACGGGCTGATTTTATCCGGGCCAAACACCGGGGGAAAAACTGTAACTCTAAAGTCCTTGGCCTTATGCCAGCTTTTTATTCATTTTGGACTTTTCATCCCCGCAGAAGTCGCCGAGCTTTATCCGGTTAAAAATATTTTCTATTTCAGCAATGACCAACAAAATCTTGCTGAAGGCCTAAGCTCATTTTCCTCGGAAGTTAAAAACTATATTACACTTTTAAAAGATCTATCTCCGGTGGAAAATAACCTAATTTTCATTGATGAAATTTTCAATTCCACTTCTTCTGAGGAAGGATCTGCTCTGGGAATTGCCCTCTTAGAGGAAATCCACAAAGTAGGCCCTGCTAAAATATTAATTTCCACTCACCACCAAATATTTAAAACTTATTTTCATGAGAAGGGAGGCTATCTCTCGGCACATGTAGGGTTTGATGAGGCGACGGAGGGCCCAACTTATAAGCTTGAAATAGGTACGCCTGGAAGTTCCATGGCGCTTTCAATCTTTGGCAAATTATCGGAAAAATTTGGCGTTAAGGGACATATTAAAGAACGAGCGATGGCCTTAATTGATAAGGAAAAAATCAGCTACGAGAGCTTGTTACAAGATTTAACTATTAAACAATCAAGACTTGATACTTTACTACTTAAAAATACCGCCATAAGTCTGGAACTAAAGGCCAAAGAAAAATCCCAAAAAGGACTTTTAAAGTTGGAAAAAGAAAAGCTTTGGGAGGCCTATAATGAAAAGTTAAAAAAGCTTATTGACCGTGCCGAGGACGCTCTAAAAGGAAAAAGTCGAAAAACTCTCTATAAAGAGAGTTCCTCCTTGAAACAGGTGATGAGAGGCCTTGCCCCGACGGTGGAGAAAAGAGAAGGAGACAATTTGGCCTCTCCAGAACTTGCAGATATTAAAACGGGGGATTTTTATTTTTCTAAAATCCTTCGCGCCCAAGCGGAAGTATTAAATGTAAATACCAGGAAAAAAGAAGTACAGATAAAGTCTAAAAACCTAACACTATGGTGCCCGGCCCATTCTCTTGGCATCCTTAAAAAGATCCAGGGGCCTGAGATTATTGTGAACATAAAAAAAGAGGTACTAGGAAAAATCGAGCTCGACTGTCGGGGTATGAGATTAGAAGAGTTTGAAGCTGCTGTGGAAAAATCACTCGGAGAGCTTCTCACTGGTGATATTCCTTTTTTAAAGATTATCCATGGACATGGTGAGGGTATCTTAAAAAATTGGCTTAGAAACTATCTAAAAAATAATCCTGACTTTGACGGAAGACCTGATGATCAAAATGACGGAATTACCAGGATTGATTTAAAAAACTCTAATGAATAACCGTTCCAATTCTCCACGGTCTAAATTTAAAAGGGTGCTCTCCCAGGGGGAAAATCATGGAAAACCATACGAATAAGGCCTTTCCCTTAATCAGCTCTCTCGGGACAAATCCCCAGAATCTTGAATCAGAGCTATAGTCCCGATTGTCCCCCATAACAAAGTAATGTCCAGCAGGAACTGTTTTTTCACTAAAATTCATTTGATAAAAGGCATCCTGATCAAGTTGGACTACATGATTGGCCTTTCCCATTTCTGCCTTATAAAATCGGAAATTATAAACTTTAAATTTATCATCCATGTCTTCCATAAACTCTTTACCTGATATTTCCACGGTTTTTACCGGACTACCATTGATGTAAATTACCTTGTCCCTCATTTCGATCTTGTCTCCTGGAAGCCCAACCACCCTTTTTATATAATTAATGCTCTTGTCTCTAGGATATTTAAAGACAATTACATCTCCACGTTCGGGGTCACTTTTTCCAAAAAGATATTTGGCAGTAAAATCAAAACCGAAAATATTCCAATCGGTAAAAGGAATTTTAGCACCATAGGATAGCTTATTTACTAAAATAAAATCCCCAATCATTAACGTTGGGATCATAGAACCTGAGGGAATTCTAAAGGGCTCAGCAATGCTTGATCTAAAAACTAAAACTAAAAGAAGGATTAATGAAATTGATTTAACTTCCTTAACCATCTTCTCTTTTTTGGTCATTTCTACTACATCATTATTCACTTTTGCTGGTTTACTCTCACTATCCGACATGCTTTATCCTCAAATTTAAAAGTTTGCGACCCTTCGCGCCAACGGATTCACTTTCCTATAATAGTAATCTACAACCTTTTTGGCCAAAAAAGATGATTTAACATACCACTTTTTCACATTTATATTCATTACACAGACAGAAATTCCCTTTCCCAGGCCTTGCAGCTTTGGTTTGGCAAAAATGGTAATCCAATCCCTTTTCCCAAATGGATTTCCACCAGTGATGCTTCCAGTTTTTCCGCCAATATTTAAATTCTGTTTTAAAAACCTACTAAGATTTTTAAAACCTCCCCGGGCGGTTCCCCGTTTAACCGTCATTTTCATCATCTCCCGCAGATCCCTTGAAACATCTTCGTCTAAAACTCTGTGACTCCGCGGACTATTAAGCCAAATTGTTTCCTTATTTTTTACATCATAAATTCTAGATACCATTCGCGGGTAGGTAAAAATCCCTTCATTGGCCACCACCAAACTTAAGAGGGCCCCGTGAATAGGACTGATAAGAGTTTCTTTATTAAAACCAGTGGCCAGTTCCGCTAGGTGATAATCACCTTGAGGAAGATTAAACTTAGATTGCTCAAGTGCAATCTCTTCCATTAATCTGGTGTTAAAGCCAAACGCATTGGCCATTTTATAAATATCATCAGGAGTTAAATGATTAATTGCCGCTTTTCCAAATACCACATTATTGGAAGTGGCAAAGGCCTGTTTTAGAGAAGTTTTTCGGTCCCACTTAGTTCTTTTAGAACTTAACTGATATTTATAAAGAGTCGATTTCCTCCCACGATATCTAAAAGAAGTTTTATCATCAACATTTGGACTCTTTAAAAGTGAGGCCGAGGTCACAATCTTAAACAGACTAGCTGAGGGGTGAGTTCCGGAGAATACAATACTATTATTGAAACTGTGAGTTTTCTTTTCATAGCCAACAGCACTTAAAATCCCACCCGTCTCATTATCAATAACGACAATGGCCGAATAATCTGAGCGATATCTTTTTAACAGTTTTTTTATATAACTGTTTAGCTCCGGGCTAAAAGTGTATTCAACTTTAAATTTATTATCGAGAATAGATAGCTCCTGGGGATAAAAATTACTACCTATAATATTTTGCCCTAGTTCATCTTTAATAAGATTAAAACGACTTAATTTAATCTTTTCGCTTAGATCAAGATATTTAGTAAAGGACCAGAAACCGAGCCCTACTATAGTGATAAGGACCAGGAAGAATTTTATAATCCTCACCCTTTATACCCTTTACCTACGACAAAGAACTCTTTACTGACAGATCTCGTAGACTTAGGCCTAAAATAATTAAAACTCTCAAAAAGATTTTTATTACTTTTTAAAAACATCTGGGCATCATTGCCATCAAATACTTTGATAACTAAGTTTCCACCTTTTTTTAAAAATGTGGGCATAACACCGAAGACTTTTTCCACCAAGGCGAGAGATCTATCCTGATCGACTGATTTAATCCCTGTGGTATCGGGGGCCATGTCGGAAAGGATCACATCAAAAAGGGTCTCAACCCCCAAATCAGCTATATCTTCAATTTCAAAGGCATCTTTTTTAAGCAGGGTCACACCTTTTAAATTCAGAAGCTTTTTATTAACTTCCTTGATATCAACCCCCACAACAGACTTTACTTTTTTATGGGTATACTGAATCCATGAACCAGGGTAGTAACCTAAATCCAAGACCTGATCGTGTTTTTTTAAAATCTTAAATTTGTTATCAATCTCTTCTAATTTATATACACTTCGGGCCAAAAACTGCTCTTTTTTGGCCTTGTTAAAGTAGTGATCTTTTACTTTAAATCCCATTACTAAAGCAGCCCTTTTAAAATATCAAAGTGTTCTTCCCGACACCAAAGCATAGGTGGCTCCAATTTTTTACTATCCAAGATTTCGATTTTTCCATCTGGCCCAAAGAGATATACTCCCCTGGTATGACAATTGATTGTCCCCGCAGCGATGTCCCAAATGTGTTTTGGCCTTTTAGTAGTGACAAAGTCACAACCTCCACTGGCCAAGATTCCCAATTTAAAAGCGATACTGCCTTTGGGAGCAAATAGATAAGCATTAGAGTCGTATTCTGAGTAGAGTCCACGGTTCCATTCACTTCGTGAAACTAGGCCTAAAAGTTTTCCCTTAGGTGTATTTGGCGCCATCTTAAATATTTCATCGGAAAAAATTGATAGTCCCGTAAAGGGGTTATAGATCCAACCCCAACCTTCACTTATCTTATTTGTACTCATTAAGGCCAAAGAGAGGGCGCATTCAGCAAACCCTTCTACCAAGCCTCGTGTGCCATCTATAGGGTCTAGGATGGAAGCGGGAAATTCCAAGGTCTCATGATCCTCTTCACTAAAATAAGTAAAATGTTTTGTTGCTGTAAAATCTCCCAACTCTTCTTTAACGGTCTTACATATAAAATAATCAACTTCTGTCACCAAGGTGTTGTCTTTTTTCCTATCCACTTTAAGATCAGCGAATATATTTTCTGTTTCAAAATAATTTATGATCTTTTTTTTTATTCTTTCTCTTATTTCATGGTTTAACATTTCTTATTAGCTCCCAAGCATCTTGATGAAGATCTTTACCCTTTGTTCAAATTGTGAATCTAGTAGGCAGATCAATATATAGGTCAAGTATATCATGTTACGAGAAGATCTCAGGCGGCTAATCTTTTGGAATAAAAACTCCAGCGGAATCAGGCTAAAAAAGGCCACTGGCCAAATAAAAGAGTATTGCTTAAAACTCCCCATATTGAAAATCCAATCTACGGAGATATATAAAAATGCAAAAAACATTAATTCCTTAAATTTTCCTATATTAAAGTAGAACTCTTTTAAAAAATATGCTTTTCCCCAAATTAGCTTCGTCATCAAAATTGCAAGACCTATTAAGGAAAGACCAAAAAAGCCCTTTCTAACTACTAGATAATATATCTCTTTAATCTCTGGAGCACTCGATCCTTTAAAAGGGAGGATATTCAAGGAGGGATTAAGAATTAAAATAACGACCACCATAAGATAGCCAAATGAGGAATATTTTAAGAACTGTTTTCTAAACCACAAAGTATTCGACTTGAAAAAAACAAAATAAAAAAGGGGTATTTGGATTAGTACAAAATAAAACACCGAGGTATTAAACAAGGCCCCTAGAAAGGTTATCAAACCTAGAAATAATCCTGTTCTATAAGATAGCCCCCTAGTGGCCCACAACATTCCCCAAACCCAAATCATAAAATAGGTGGAAAAAATCGTCGCGCCAAAATCACTCATCAAAATGGTGGAATAGTTCCATGAAGAAAGCAGTGCAAAAACACCTAAGAGGCAAAGTCTGCGAGAAAAAAAGGATCTAAGCAAGGCGTAGAATGTGACTAAAAATGATCCCAGGAAAATAATATAGAAAAAAGTTGAGACGCCCAAAACATGAAGCCTGGTATGTTTAATAAAGGGGTAAAAACTTACCTGTAAAAAATTCCAAAACAGAGAGGAAATCTTACCCAAAGGATCAATTAGGGTTTTTAACTGTTCAACACCTGTGACTCTAGGGATCATAGGCATAGATAAAATAAATAGAGCAAGGATCAAACCAAGCAAGGTCCTTTCAAAAGAATCTAAATATTTAAATTCGGTAAAATTAGTGGTGACTGATTCCCTGATAATTTTTCCCCTGGTAGGCCAGGAAAAGAAGGCGCCCACCAGGGCCCAGGTTACCCAATAGAGATTGTTAATCCACTTAGGAGGAAATAAATGCAAAAGATTAAAATAGATAACAAAAAGCGCCATACCCAAGAAAAGCCGATAGACTATTCGGTCCATATTCGAATTTACCCGAAAAAAAATTTTTAGACGATAATCAACCTCTTTTCCCAGCAGAAACCACTGTCCTACTAAAAAAAAGAGGTAAAAAACCATCATGGGGAAGGCCAAATATTGTTCTGAAGATAGATACTTTTGTGTATAAACTGGAACGAAGAGAAAGGAAAAATAGCCTATCAATCGATAGAAAAAAAACTTATATTTTTCAGGCCATATTGCGCCATTATATCTTGCAGTATATTCCATAATTCTCAAAGTTGGAGTTAACCCATTTAGTGGTATTTATAAAGGTTTTTACCATTTTTATGGGTAATTACTTCCTCTGTGTAACGCACTCCGTACTAGTGCTATGCTTATATTATTAAAAATTTACGGAGGTTAGGCAATTGGGCATCAGCTTTGGATCCATTGGCACAGGGCTACCCAAAAATATTGTAGAGCAAATCATTGCCGCCGAAAAGGCCCCCATCCAAAAAATGCAGGTCAAAAAATCCAAAATTAAAGAAAAAGCAGAGCTTTTAAACGAACTTCAAGGCCATGTTCAATCGCTTAGAACCAAGGTCAACAAAAACAGAAATTTTAGGGATTTTGGAGAGCTTAAAGTCTCCACCGATGAAGACATTATTTCTGTTATGGCCGATAAAAAAACGGCCCAACCGGGCGAATATCGATTTGAAGTATTAAAACTGGCGCAAAAATCTTCAGCGCTAACTTCTGGATTTCCTGATAGGAATAAAAGTTATGTAGGGGTGGGTTTTATAGAGTACTTCCTCCCCAATGGTAAAAATTATTCCATGTTTATCGATACCAATGATGCCACTTTAGATGGTGTGGCCAAGTTAATAAATGAAGATAAGCGAAATGGCCTGCGAGCAACAGTCATTAATGACGGATCAGATACTAAAAAATCCTGGAGAATTCTCTTCTCCCTAGATGACACCGGAGATACCAAGGCGGCGAATTTTCCCTATATTTATTTAGTGGATGGGGTAGAAGATCTCTATCTCGATAAAGAGAGAAAGGCCCACGATGCTATTGTCAAGCTGGATGGCTTTAAGATTGAAACTCCTGCCAATAAAATAAATAATCTCATACCCGGACTTTCCATTGATTTAAACCGGGCCGAAGCAGGGACAGAATTTAGTATAAAGATTTCCCAAGATATCGACAAGGCAGGAATGAAGATCCTGGGATTTATTGAGGATTTAAATAACATTTTAAAGTTCATTAATGTGCAAAACTCAATGGACGAAAATACCGATACTTCTAGGACACTTGGTGGGGATTCCTTGCTACGAACCCTTGAATCCCAGGTGAGAAGATCGATCTTTAAACCTATTAAAACTAGCACGGGGTCTTACCGTATCGCAGATTTAGGAGTGACCTTTCAAAAAAATGGTCTCTTAAAAGTTGATGAGAATAAATTTTTTTCAAAATTAAATTCCAACTTTAGTAATGCTTCAGAGATATTATATGGACATTTCACGGGCAAAGGAAAAAAGACTTCGGGGTTCATCGATAACCTCCGAATTTTTGCCGACCGGTCACTAAAATTCCCCCACGGCCCCTTGGCACTTAGGAAGCAGACTTTTAAAAAAAACATTGAACAAATTAATCGTAGCATTCAAAACAGGGAAAGAATCGTTTCTCAAAAAGAAAGAAATTTAAAAAATAAATTTGCCAGGCTGGAAAGGCAGGTTGCCAAACTCAAAGGCCAAGCAGCAGGACTTGGAGCACTGGGAGTTAGTGCCGGTGTTGGCATTAAGTTGGGGTAAAGGAGTCTTAAGTGAATTATGGACTAGGGGCCTATAAAAAAACATCCATAAATACCGCAAGAAAAGAAGAGATTCTTTTAATGCTTTATGAGGCCGCGATTAAGTTTTGTAAAAAAGGGATTGAGGCCATTAAAAATAAGGAGCTGGCCAAAAAAGGTGAATACATTGGAAAACTCCAAGATATTATTATGGAGTTAAATAACTCCCTAGATCATGAAGTAGGTGGAAAGATGGCAGATGAGCTGGCCTCGCTCTATGATTTTATTTTTTATTCCTCAACCCAGGCAAACATAAACATGGATGCCAAATCCCTGGAAGATTCATTAAAAGTTTTATTAACTTTATATGAAGGATGGTCCACGGCAATTAAGTCACTAAAAAAGGGCCAAAAATGAGCAAGCAATTAAAACAAGCATTTTTAGAAGATCTCACCAGCTATCTTAAATATCTAAACCATCTCCTAACCAGCTCACTTCAGATAAAAGAATTATCTGAACAAAAAGATGTTGAGGCGCTTGATCTTGCGATCAACAACCGGGAAAGATTGCTTAAAATTCTGCATGTTTACAAAGCAAAGGTCGAAGAAAAACTGGACCAAAAAGATAGGTTAAGCTTTGGGCCTGAGTTTTATCAAAACTTTGAAAAGATTGAAGAGGACATCCAAATATTTTTAAATTTTATTAAAAAGATTGATAAACAAGCGATAGATGGCCTAAATCGAGAAAAACGAGAAATGGTGAAACAGATTTCCTCCTTTTCAAAAATAAAATCCTACCTAAAGGCCGTGTAACTCAACTTTTGACACTGAATTTCCCTCATGTTCAAATAATATAAAACCTTAAATGAGGGTCACATTATGCCTCTTCCTTATGTCCATTCCTACGAAATAGAATCCACCAAAAGCGGCTTAAAAATCCCTGTAATTAATGGTATCCACCTACACTCTCTTTATGACCCCGAAAAAGAGGCAAAAGACCTAATCCAGGAAAACTTGGGAATGTTACGCCAAAAAAAAGCAATTTTAGTTTTTGGCCTAGGCCTTGGTTATCACCTTAAAGAATTAGTTAGTTTTTTAAAAAACCAATGGGGCAATGATTTTCTTATCGCAGTAATTGAACCACTTGAACAGACCGTAACTGAATGTGAAAAACTAGGCCTGTTACCACCAGAAAATGTACTCATTTTTTCTGGGATGGAAATAAGTGAGCTCTATGCCAACCAGGCCTTCACTGAATTCCTATTAAAAAAACCTGGCATATTGCCTCACCCTCCTTCATTAAGTTTTTTCAATGATTATTTTAAAGATCTCATGTTACAACGGGCCAAAAAAAAATTAAAAAACACCATAGACTTAATTGAAAACCCTGAAATTAAAAAATATTTATCCGCGTTTTCAGGAGATCTGTCTCTTGATTCTTTTTTTAGTGGTCAGCTGGCCCATAAAACCCCCTTGAATAGTCCTTACGACTTCCTATTTCATGCCCTAAGGGGAATAAAGGAGAGAGTTTAAATGGCAAACATTTTAATTTTAAATCTTGGTGGAACGAGCTCCCTTTTTTCTTTGGGACGCTTAATAAAAAGTATTTCTATAAATTCTCCGGATGCAAAAATTGGACTACTAGTTTTAAGCGAAGAGCTAAATGCCACAGGTCTTATCCCTGGAGTAAATGAGATCTTTACCATCAAGTCTGAAGACATCATAGAATATTTTAAAAGCGAATTATTTTCTGATGCCTTAGCGGTAAATTCATTACTTGAAACCTTGGCCCCTATTGAAAGTAAAACCTGGGATACAATATTAAATTTCGGGGGAGATGAAGTAGGAAAATATCTTTCAAGTTATTTCGCCCTTAAATATCCCAACACCACGTTTTTAGGCAATCGCTATAACCAACAAAATAATTCAATACCTGCAGGAAAATGGCATCTCCTATCAGATGCTTTAAAAGATTATCCCCACTTCCCTTTAAATGATCTTGAAATAGCTCACCTATCCATGGGAACACCAATTGATCTTTTTACTCGACCAAAAGAAAAAGACTTGGGAGACATAAAAGTTGGTATCCAAATCCCTAAATTAACGGATGATAAAAACCTGCCTTTTAAAACCCTCGTTGAATTTATCGATATTTTAAAAACAGATCTACACTATTTTCCTATTTTACTTTTTTATTCCAATGATGAGTATGAGGAAAAAATAAATAGGTATTTTGATAATGAATTAGAAATTATAAGT